>Ga0182745_1000031_pt1 | contig 228074 bp, 159 predicted proteins | sample eDN3rd30CKraftBY_FD_128523 | JGI IMG/M metagenome (GOLD analysis project Ga0182745, IMG submission 128523) | Enriched backyard soil microbial communities from Emeryville, California, USA - eDNA 3rd pass 30_C Kraft BY (version 2) (version 2) | ecosystem: Environmental > Terrestrial > Soil >...
CCATTCATGGCGACATCTTAGCCACCGCAACCACTTCAGCCAACGCCGCCGGCCGCCGAGTTCCTGCAGCTCACAACGCGGTGCCGCTATCCACGCAGTGCGATCTGCAGAAGTGCTGGGCGAACCGGCGCTGATCGGGCGGCAGCGTGAGGCAGATGGCGGGCATCGCTCGAGCCGCTGGCACCACCTGAGGCTCAGTCGAATGGATTGTCCGCGGCTGATTTGGACTGAGCTGCCTGCAGATGGCGGACATACGCGCGGTCTTCCTCGGAGAGTTTTTCCAGCGGCACCGCAATCTCTTTACCGTCGGTTCGTTTCAGTTGGACTTCGCTGTCGGTGATCTCTAGAACCACGGCCTCAATCCGGAATTGACCGGTCACATCCGTCCACATTCTGGCCGCGTTTGAGCGGGACGCCGGTGGGAGCGGCTGAGGTCTGCCCTGGCTAGGTGTCCGAGGGGCGGAGGATCGCGGCGGCCGGGCGGACGATGCGAAGGGGCTGCCCAGACCCGGTTTGCCCGGCTGATCAACTTCATCGGGGGCGAGTTGGATCTGGTCGCGAGCGACGGTGACCGGACGATTGGCACCGGAGCCCCGCGGACGCAGCAGCACCGTCGAGTCTTCTAACAATGCCGCCACTTCTGCCGGTTTCCAACGATTACCCAGCCGCTGCTCCTTGTATTGCACGAGCTGGCCGACAGTCAGCGGTGTCTTGGGAGCGACGAACTTTCCGCTGGATGCGACCGAGCCGCCGTTTTGATAAGCCTCATTGATCTTTAACCACTGGGCGTACTCGGGCGACCAACGGGACAACAATCGCTCCGCCGACGAAGCCACCGCAGGGTCCGAGGACGTGAGCTTCTCGCGCACCGCCGCCAGCAGCTCGGGATCGGGCGTCTCCGGCTGCAGCGGATACAATTGATGGATCGCTCGCACCACGTCGCCCGCTCGGTTGGAATTGAGCAACCGCAGCACTTCGGCCTTGGTCTGCTTGTCGAGTGGCAAACGTGCTACCCGACGTCGTTCGGCCTGTTCCGCCGCCACTTTCTCTGCTTGTTGTTTCATGGCGGCTTGGCGGGATTCTAATTCGGCTGCGGGAAGCCTGCGTACGGCAATGCTGATCGGCAAGGTGGCCTGAACATTGGTTCCGATAAGCTTCAGCTCCAGGTTGACGTCGGTCGAGGTCGGCATCCCGGTTTGGAAGTCGAACTCCCAGACCCCTTGACCACCGATCTCGAAGCTCGTTTCCCCGGAAACCTCCGGGCTGGTCATGCGAACCACTTTGCGGACCTTTGCTCCCTGGTCCGTCTGCTCGATCAGCGTGTAGCGGGTTTCACTCCGCGCGAACTGAACCTTGTTTTGTTGTTGCTCCATGGAGAGCGGCAGTGCACCGAACTCACGCGGACGATGCTGGGCAATCGAGATCGTTGAATCCGTCGACCAACCTTCCGGGCGCTTCGCCGTGGCCGCGTCCGCCGGTAAGGTTTCAAAGGGCAAAAGGGATGCGTGACCCAACAGATGCGGCAGTTGGGAACTGCCCTCAAACGCCAGTACCTCACCCGCCCGTGACAGGATGATCCGATTGGTTTGTTGCGTTGTGCCGGTAAATGCCGTGCGGCCGAAGATCCCGGGCAACGGCGGAAGAGACCTGAACGGTTCGCTGCGGCCAGGTGTTCCGGGCGGTCGAGCCGCTTGCTCCTGGAGTTGCCCGCGATAGGTGATTTGCACCTGTTCATCGGTAAGCCGGTCGATTGAGTACAGCAGCATGCCTTGGTAAGTGGTTGCCGACTCGCCGGTCTGCACCTTAATGGTGACGTCGAAGGCGTGCTCGACGTCGGCCTGTCGCCCGTAGAGCCAAGGCGACTCGCTGCCGCGAACAGGCTGGACGAACGGCGTTACGAAAAAGCAGGCTGCGAAGATCACTGCGCGATGAGTCATTGCGGGCTCACGGATTGGAAGCGAGGCTGATCGACAAGCTGGATGGTAGCAGATCCTCACCCCTCTGACATGCTGGTCTCCGCCCATCATGGAAGGTGTCGGCCATCTCACGATCCAGCGTTACCGCCTGTGAGCCAACATTCACTTCATCGCCGCCCCTGTGTTGATTGCTCCAGCGGTTGAGCGAGGAGCGTGAACTCCTCATGACCGCAAGGCAGCCACCCACGGCCAATCGGCAAAAGATTTCGATCTTGACGAAGCGTGGGGAACTGCGAGACTTTATCGGTCGGTTCGTAGCGTCGTCTGGACGCTCGGCAATACCGATCAGCCCACCGTGACTGACGTTTGATGGATTGGGTCGCCTCACCTCTGTTCGCTCGCCACCGCCGCCTGCTGGGCGCCGTGTTGCTCTTCGCCGCGGTCGTGCTGGCCGCAGGTTGGCCGGCGCTCAGTTCGTCGGCGCTCAGTTCGTCGGCGGCGGCCGCTAGCCAAGTCGCTGCGGGTGCTGGGGACGCTGCAGGCGATCAATCGCTGGCCACCGACAGCCTAGCCGACGAGCATGATCATTGGTCGGGTCATCCGTTTGCGGTGCCCCACCCGGGACAGTCGCATCAAGGGCAAATCCCGCCGGTACGGCTCGCGATGACGTTTGGCGATTCGGCTTGGAACGCCGGGGCCGCGGACGTGTGTGGCGCGGTGGTGGTGACCGAGCAGCGGATCGGCGCTGGCGTCATGACCGAGCGTCTAGCGCAGCGCTGGGGTTCTCTTCAGGTTCAAGAGGTTCGATTGCAGATTTAAACGCCACGCTGTCGGCGTTTTCTTTCTCCCTGCAATCCCATTTCGAAGCTTTGGCTTCGCAGGCATCTGCTGGCCGATTGCCGCTGCGCGTTCAGCGGTCTGGCCGCGGTGTCTGTCCCCTCTTTACCTGACATCGTGAACTCAACATGGCTATTAAAATCGATAAGCGTACGCTCGCACCGGCCGGTCCAATCGTCAGTGATGCACCGCATGCGGCGGGCAAGCAACCCGCGGCAAACGTCGACTATTCGCGGCTGATGACGAAGCTGACCACGGGCGACCGCAGCCCCAAATCGCTCAATGCACTGGGTGTGTGTCATCTTCGCCTGGGCAACTATTCCGAGGCAGTGCGAATCTTTCGCGGCATCACCTTGCAATCCGGGTGCACCTGGGAACGCGATGATGTCCCGCCGCTGTACCGCCGCAACTTTGCCACCGCGCTCTTGCTGGACGGCTTGCCGGCAGGCTGCTTATCGGTCCTGCAGACGCCGGAGTTGGCGGACCATCCGCGTTCGCGTGAGCTCATTGCCGCGATCAAGCGTTGGGAACGCTCGCTGTCGTTCTTCCAGCGTTGGGACTGGCGGCTCAACGGCGTGACGCCCAAGAATTGCCATGTCCCGCTCGACTTCGAACCGGGAGAGTTCGAGTAGCCGCTGGCCTATAAGCAACTCTGGATGATTCTTTCAGTCAAATCGGTCGCCGCTGTGCGGCTGATTGTTTGTGAGAACCGGACGCTAAGGATTCCGGCTGATCAAATTTAACCGAACAGCATGTTCAGTGCTGTTGAGGAGGTGTCTTGCTGCCGCCGCGAGTGCGACCATTGCTCGCAGCGGCAGCAGTAGTGGGCTGGAGTCGTTCTGGGACTAGCGCTCTAGGCGAACGCCCGTACGTTGCCCTAAACCGAATGCCAAATGCTGGTCAGCGTGCGTCACGCTCACGTGGACGAATGAGAACTCCAGGTCTTCTCGCCCTTCGGTGTCGCCTTGGCCTCGGCGCTGCGCTGGGCCGCGAGTTCCTTCTCGAGTTTCTTATACGCTTTGGGATCGCGTTCATGACCGGTCGGTTCTTTGGACGTTTGACCTTGCGTCGCTTCCACCTGAGCCGTCGGGTCGTCGACGTATTCCCACTGTTCGCCCTCGGGCCACGGGCCCTGCCCCTGGTTCCACGGCCCGCGGGCGTCTTCGGGGCCGTCGGACATGTTGTAGTAGGTGTGCGTGAACCGCAAATCGCCCTGCATGATGCCTGGGGGGAAGTTGGGTTCGATCGATGCTAACGCTGCGCTAAACTGCTGGAAGTGGGCGATTTCGCGAGTCATCAGGAAGCGAAGTGTATCCTGAACATGGGGGTCGTCGGTGAACTCCAGCAGTCGCTCATAGACGATCTTGGCCCGCGATTCGGCTCCAATATTCGATCGCATGTCAACCGTTAGGTCGCCGTTGGCGTTCACAAAGGCGCCGGTCCAAGGCTCGCCCATCGAATCGGTAACCATCGGTCCGCCGCCGGATTCGATCAGAAAACGCGGATTATCCATCGCCATGCCGATGACGTCGTTTTTCTTGGCCGAACCGTTACCCATCTGCGCGACCAGGTTCCCTTCCGCCGCGTCCTTCAAGCTACCGTTGACGCCGTCGAGCAGCATTGTGATCGTGGCACCGACGATTTCCAAATGGCTGAACTCTTCGGTCGCCACGTCCATCAGCAGGTCATACTGGTCCGGATAGGCGTGCCGGCAGCCAAACGCCTGGACAAAGTACTGCATCGCCGCCTTAAGTTCGCCGTTGCCGCCCCCGAATTGATCGAGCAGAATTCGGGCGAAGCGCGGATCGGGTTTTGAGACGCGGGCGTCGAACTGGAGATCCTTGATGTGACGGAACATGGAAATTATCCTACGGTTAATGTAAGAGACGGCACGAGGCAGTTGGAACCATGACGCGCCGTCGGCGCGCCGGTGACCGGTGCTCAGCGTTAGCAAAGCAAGTGCCAACGAAACCGTGAAACCGGTCACCCGGGTAGCGCAAGACTGCAGTCGGTCCCTGCCTTCGCGGGGGTGGGACAAGCGGGCGAGGCAAACGTCATGCTCATCGCGCTCTCGCGATGCTGCTGCCTGACGGCAAGGTTTTACTGAAGCGTCTCAGCTAAGCAGCACAGGATGTGACATTCGGCAAAATCCTATCAGCCGGCACGCGTTAGCGTCCGGTTCGCGCGGACCATCAGCCGAACAGTGGCGAGCGATTTGACCGAAAGACTTGTCCTGACCTGCTTGGAACCGGGCGCCGCGCCAGAAGGCGACCTAGAACGCCACATTCTAAGTCGTCCGGCAGCGATCGGATTGCACCGGTGGCCTGATGCATCGCCGCCCCTGTCGGCTGGAAGGAATTAAGTCCTGAGACAGTCCAGCGTTGGGCTCTCGGCTGAAGCCATCATTTAAGGGTTTTGATGTATTCGATAATTTGCCAGCGCTCGTCGTCCGTGAAATCGGTATGATGCTCGCCGCTATGGCCCTTATTTGAGTTGCCCGGAATGGGTTCGCCGCTGTCGGTTTCTGTCATCAATAGAAACGAGCCTTCAGTAGGTTCAGTGTTAAAGCCGACATGTTTGGGATCGAAAGTTCGATTGCCAACATGGAAGCTTTTGACTCTTTTTTCTTCTGGCAACAACCACTGGTAAAGGTTGGGAACCGAGCCTGCGTGTCCGAAAGGAGCAGTCGCCCACACGCCACTGAGCGGACCGGCTTTGTATCCTGCGCCGCCATTGGGTAGCGGTTGACTGGTGTGACCGCCCTCGAGGTTCCGCATGATTTTCTTTTTCTCTTTCGGCGTCCGGTTCGCTAATTCACGCTGCATTTGCTTGGTGATGACGCCGCTGACGGCAGCGCTCAGGAGCGTTCCTGCCGGCACTTGCTCCCTGAAATCCGGTTGGGGCAGACCGAGGGCGGCGAACAGTCGCTGCAGCCGCTCGAGGCCGGCTTTCGTAGCGGGCTCATCGAGGTTGATGTAGGGCGCCAAATCGCCCGGTTTCGCGAGTCGGGTTACAAAATTCAGCGCCATTTGTGGGTCCGTGCCGATCTCGTCGAAGCGGATATTATGGGTCTTGATAAAACGCTTGCCATATTTGTTTGGCTCGGTCATCGCGAAATGACCATGTTCATCGCGCGAATTATGGCAGTTCGCACAGTGTTGCTTAAACAGTTGTTTTCCCGCTGCAGCCTGTTCGCGGTCGATCTTGCCGAGCAGGTCTTCGGGCCAGGCTGGAGCGCGGAGCTTCGTTAGAGTGCTTTCCAGCCGGTCCAGGTAATCGATTCGGGCAGAGGAATCGAATTGCCCTTCCGCAGGCGTTCCGGTGAGTTGCACGTGCGCGAAGACACCTAATACTTCACCCACATTACGAGCGATTGGGATATTGACGGAGCTGTTCCATTGCACCCAATCCATCTGGGGCGTGTACCACAGAAACGGGTAGCTGACCGGCGCACTGGAAGGACGTGCGTTTTCTGGGATCTCCAGCGACGCGGCACAGATTTGGTTGAGAATGGCACCGAAGGCGTCCAGTCTGCCCAGCCCATAGGGGTGATCAGCTTGATTGTTGGCGACCAAACGTTCGATCACCGGTGCATATTCCTCCACACGATTTCGTAGATCGGTCGTGTCGATATCACTATTTGCATGTTGGCGGACGCGTTGTTCGAAACGCTGGTATTTATCGTCGTCGGTCACAGTCGCTCGGAGCGATTTTGCGAGTTCTGCTAGGAAACTCTCAAGATCCGTCAGTGCCGCGCCGCCATCAATGCGGACCGTCTTGTTTTCATAAACAATGTCAGCGGTATGACAGGCAGCACAGGTGAATCCGAGCCAGTCGTTGGTGACGGGATAGGCCTTGCGATCGTAATCGGGGCCTAGGAATCCAGCCTTCATGGCAATGGCAGAGGGATTCGAATCCTTTACGAATCCGATTGGCAAGCCGTCTGGGTTCCGCGGGCTCGTCGGCGGTTGGGGGATGAATCCGAACTTCCGCAGGCTGGCATCGGAGCGAAGCAATTCATTCCCATTTGCAAGTTCTAAGCTTAGGAACCAATCGTATGGAACCAGTTGAGAGCCTTGGCCAAGATAATAGAAGTCCTGCCGCTCCTGCTCCGACCAGCCCTGGTTCAGATACCGCGTTCGGGTTCCGCCATTCGCTGCGACTGAAGCTTCGGATGGATAATGTTGCTCAATGAACTCCAATGCCTCGGCGGTCTCATTCGCCGTCCGCATCGTCAGCGTCGCCTGGACCAGGCCGCCACCGATTTGACCTGGCGGCTGAAACCAACCTATGTTGCGCACATTCCAATCATCCTGAGGCAATGCCGCTGGATCGACCTCTGGGAGGGCGCCATGCTGCCGGAAAGCATATTCACCCGGTTGCAGCGACAACCGCATGCGGCGCCGCGTTTCCGTGTGGCAGCTCACGCAGTCGGTATTGAAGAAGTGGGAGCGCTCGGGATGCGCTAGGATATCTGGAATGTCACGGTTACGGATTTGTTGATGTCGCAGCTCGTCGCCAGCGTCGGTTTCGCTAACGATGGCATAGTTGTCTAAGTCGGCCATCGCCTGGCCAAAAAGCGGTGCGGTCGAAACGCCGATACGTTTCGTAGCGTCAGCCGGCATCAGCGGGCCGCTTGGCTCGGGATTGAGATTATTGACTCTGGGTTGCGGCACAATCTCGGGGGTTCCGGGGCGAAAATTAATCATCTGCGTGGGGAGGAACGGCACGGGAGCGAATCGCTGGCCGCCGGAGAGCTGGGCCAACGCCAGAAAGATCCATGGCTCAGGAGGATCGATCCCAATAATGGCAATCGCTCTGACTTTCGTGGGATGCAAGTGTTTAGCCAGGAAGCCCTGCACCTCAGTCTGCAATTCGGGAACACCGGCCCTCAAGCCGGGATGCACACTGAGTGGTTTTCCGGTGGTTTCGATGCCATGCTGCTTTGCCAGTGCCTTGAGGCGCCGCAGGTCGCCGATAATCTCGTTGAACTTCTGCTTGTCTGGGGCGAAGGCCCCGCCTTCCTGCGCAACGGTAAAGTCATAGACAAGGTGGACTGCGATGTCGTGCACTTCGACCTGGTCGTCGGCGACGGTTACCGGTTGAAGAATCAGTCTGATCTGGGGGCGCTCGCCGAAGGTGCGACGGATCACCTCGTGTCCGCCGGGTGCGGCAGCATCGACTCGAAAGGCGGCAACCTTCCAAACCGATTTGGTGCGCACCGAGGACGGTAGCGTAATCGCATGCCCACCGACTTTTCCTGCATCGCCATCGACTTCGCGGAGCAAGTCGTCGAACTGCGAGTTCGACCAAACTTCGGCACCATCGGCAGCTTGAAGGTCGCTGATGGAGATCACGCGTTCAAGATCGTCGGCCGATTGCGGCGCGGGCCACAGCCAAGTGATGTCGTTCAGGGCGAGTCGCTCGGACTCAGCATGGAGCGCAGAAGTCAGACCGGGAAGAAGAGCCAGCAACGCCCAGGCGAATCTCTTGACCATATTGATCGTCCTCATGATTGCGGGTCGCTGCTTCCTCGACCTATCGGCAACCGATGAGTTGAGTCGAAGCAGGCGGAGGCATCGGCCGGACGGCCCGGCTCAATCAGCCAACGCTGACCGCGAACAGGTGCCTGTGGTTCCACCTGTGCGGTCCAACCAATTAGAACGCGCGAGTTTGCGTCCTGCAAACAAAAAGGCCGTGGCGTCAACTGTCGATCATTGCACCGCGCGGGTCAGTGAAGTTTGCAGCGCTCGCATCTGCTCCATTTGTTTGGCCAGCACGATTTGCCGCGCTTGTTCGGCCTTGGCCTTGGCTGCTGAGGGGTTGGTGGCGATTTCCATAATGGTCGGCACGATGCGGGCGTACTGGTCGGCCTGGTCGAGATCAAATAGCCACTGGTCCAACCCGATGTCGCGCCACATGAAGCCCTTCTTGGTTTGGTCGTCGAACCGGCAGACGACGGCGGGAATGCCGCTGGCGATCGCCATGATCGGGCTGTGCATTTCGTTGCCAAACAGGCCGGCGCTGCGGACGTAGGTGCTCAGCGCTTCGTCGGTCAGCCAGTAGCGGTCGCGCCACACCACGTTCTGCTTGACGTCCGCGGGCAACCGGTCGACGATCATTTCCTTGCCCAGCGGGATTTGTGTCTTGTCTTCGCAGGTGACCAACACCTTCATCCCGGTCTCGCGGACGATGCGGGTGATTGCTTCGCGATGCGGCTGATGATCGTGGTCTTTCAGCGCCTCGTTGCGTTGGTGCTTTGCTTCATCAAACGGGCGCGCGGGGTTGATCGCCCAATGTGGCGTGATGCGGTAGCGCGGGATGCAGACCATGAACTTGCCCGGTTCCAAGCCGTGTTGCTGCAAAAACCGCTCGGCCGCCTGGTCGTCCCGCGTCTGGACGACGCCGAAGGCGGTGTCGGGACCGAAGCCGGAGTTGGGGTTGGTCAGCCCTTCCTGCTTGGCCAGTTTTACCGACTCGCCATCGCGGAAGTAGGCGAAGTCGGCGTGATTGAGCGTCTCGATCATCTCCGGCGAGGTCGTCACCAAGGTGACACCCATCACGCCGTAGGGCTTGCCGGTTTCCTTGCGCCAGCGGGCGCAATCGCCTGCGGCAGGGAAGCCTGAGCCCGAGCCGCTGAGGTAGAAGTCGCATTCCTGGAACGCGGCGTCAACCTGTTGTTGGCCGCGAATGACCTTCACCCCAGGCCAATGTTTGGCGAGCAACTCATCGGCGCCGTCGGCCAGCGTGCTTGCCCAGAAGCGGATCTCGACGTCGATCTGGTGTTTGTCGAGCAATTCCAGCAGCCCGACCCAGTGGGCGATATCGCCGATGTTGATGCTTTGCCAGCCATTGCGCAACAAGACCCGCGGTTTGCGTCCGGCTGGAGCGGCAGTGGCAAGCGAGGAAACAAGCGGGCCGAACGTCGACAGCGCGAGCGAAGCGGTAGCGGCTGAACACAAAAAATGGCGGCGTTGCATGCTGTTCCAAGTGTGTAGGGGGTGACGCCGGGGTAGTCGATAAAATATACCGGATCCTGTGTCATGAAGCTCGCACGTCGAGCGCGATTTACGGCCGACGGTAGCTTCCACTAATTCTTCATTTGCACGATTGCCAAGCTCAACACACGGACCAGCATGTCGTCCGGTTCAATCACAAACACGGCACGAAGTGGCGGACGTTCAATTGCCATCAGTCCTTCTACCAGCGGACTGCCATACCTTTCCGCATCCTTCGTCAGGTCACGGTCGATTGCATACGACGCCTGGGTGACTGACTGGCTCTGGCCGCTTCCCAACCAAATGCTTGCCAGTTCGTTCTCAGCGAGCTTGTCCCAAACGACCGTTCGTTTTGTCATTCGCAGTCGCCACGGCTCTTGATGCGCTTCCAAACCGCATCCAAGCTTGAAGCCTCACCGCCAGCAGCAGCACGCCGCTTGGCTTCGGCAACCTCTTCGCATGAAATTGGCCGAGAGAAAAAACCAATATGCCTACCACGGTCGTCAAACAATTCGATCGGCTCCACGGACTGTTGAATCTTACGAGCGGTTTCTGCATCAACTTCAATCCGAACCATTTCTGTCTCCTCTACGTTGGTTTGAGTTGCTCCCCATTGTACAGTCTGATTCGACACGAAGCGGCTCGATCGTTCGCCCTGTTACATCATCTATCGATCCCGATCGAGTTCAACCAATGTGTTGCCGAAGAGATGGCTGAGGGGCGGTTTGTTATCTCGCCGCATTGGCCGTCGCTCCCGACTGCGGAGCATTCCTCCTTACGACCTACCGGGCCAACGAGAGGATTTTGAGGTTTTCGCCTTGCGATCGCGCCGTACCGGAGCGTATGCCACGGGTTGTTGAAGGTGCGGTGTATCCGTCGCCCCACCCGGCCAAGCGAAACGATCGCCATCCAGACGGCAACCGAGCAGTTATGACTTTCGATCCTGTCGATCGGCCTCACCGGCCCGAGCCTATCGCCCGCAGACAGCAGAGCGGCATTGTGTTACGACTTTTCCGCTGCGGTTCCGCGACCGTGTGCGCGGGGTTGCTCGCCGCGTCGCTGATGCTGCTGGGCGGGTGCAACATGATCAACAATTGGCGTGGCGAGGATCCCGACGCCAAACTCGATAAGCTGCTAAAAGTTCCCGAACTGCCGGATCTGATCCGCCAAGCCGCGATCCCGACCGGATTGACCTTCGTCTCGGTCGAAGGGGTCGCGGCGGTCAACGGATTATCGGGAACCGGCGGTACAGTGCCGCCTTCGCCGCTCCGCGATCAGTTGATCGAGGAGATGAAGAAACATGATGTCGCCGATCCCAACAGTTTTCTCGAACGGCCCGAGACGGCGTTGGTGCGCGTGCAGGCGATCATTCCGCCAGGCGTGCGGCGTGGCGATCCGATCGACCTGAGAATCATCAGCCCGCCACGCACCGAGGCGACGGACCTGCACGGCGGTTGGTTGATGGACACGCGGTTGCGGCAAGAGCAGACGCTCTCGGGGATGGTGCGCCGCGGTGAGGTGCTGGTCGTCGGCACCGGCCACGTGCTGACACGAGCGGCGACCGAGGCGGGCGGAGATGCAAACCTGAAAGTCGAAGGTGTCGTGATCGGCGGCGGCCGGATTCAACAGGATCGCAAGCTCGGGCTGGTGATCCGTCCGGAATACCGGCACGTCAAGATGGCCGCGCAGTTGGAAAATGCCATCAATCAGCGGTTCTACTTTTTCGATGGAGCGACGCGGGGCGGGATCGCCAAGGCACGCGAAGACGACTACATCGAGATCAGCGTCCATCCGCGTTACCGCCGCAACATTCACCGGCTGATGGCGGTCGTGACGATGGTGGTCGCCAGAGGCGAATCGGCGGAGACGCAGCACCGGTTGGCGAATCTCGGCAAACGGCTGGCCGAGCCGACGACTGCCGCCGATGCGGCGATGCAACTGGAGGCGCTCGGCGAACGCGCGGTGCCGACGTTGCTCGAAGCGCTGAAGAACTCCGACCCGGAAATCCGCTTCTATGCTGCCGAGGCGCTGGCGTACCTGGAGCGCTCGGAGGCGATCGAGCCGCTGGAGCAGGCCGCGGCCGAACAAGCCGCCTTCCGCTACCCGGCTCTGATCGCGTTGGAAGGGATGGACAGCCGCGGCTCGCTCGACGCGCTGCAGCGGTTGATGCTGCAGCCGAGCATCGAAACTCGCTATGGAGCGCTGCGGTCAATCCGGCGCCGGCCCGATGGCCAAGTGATCTTGCGACCGACCAAGCTCGGCGGTGTCGAGTTCTACGAAGTCGCCAGCGAAACCGCTCCGTTCATCGCCGTTTCGCTGTCGGACCGGCCAGAGATCGCCTGCTTCGGAACCGACTTCCCGGTGACGATTCCCGACTTCTTGCTCGGACCAGCCGGGCTGGTGATTCGCCCTGAGGAGAGCGATCCCAGCAAGCTCCGCGTCAGCCGGTTTCAGGCGGGTGCGGACGATCGCCGCGCCAGCGTCCCGGCGACGGTCAGCGGCCTGTTGACCGGCATCACCCTCGTCGGCGGCGGCTACGGGGATTGCGTCGCGGTCCTCCGCAAGGCGAAAGAAAACCAAGTCATCAACTGCGGGCTGGCGATCGATCCGCTGCCCAAGTCGCTCCGCACCTACCACCGTGAAAATATGGAGCCGAGCGATCCGGCTGCCCTGCCGCCGACCAATGTCAGCCCGGCAGTCGTGGAAGGTGGCGACGCGCGGTGGTGGCAGTGGTGGAAAAGCAGCGAAAAACGCGACAGTTGAGGGCCGGGTTGTTAGTTGTTAGTTGTCAGTTGATTTCGGTCGGGGCGGGTGGCGGTCCAGACGATGGCGATGCCAACGGCGGCGACCGCCGCTGTCACTGCCAGCCACTCCAGTGGCAAATGGGCCGCCTCATCGTCGGCCATGCCTAAGAAATCGAGTCGGTCTTTGTAGTAGGCCACGGTGTTGAGAAAGCCGTTGTAGATCACGTGCAGCGCCATCCCGGGCCAGACGCTGCCAGTGCGGTAAGCGACCCAGCCGAGGAACAGCCCGACGAGCGTTGTCGGCACGAATCGTTCCAACAACAGCGAGCTGCCGGTGAGGACATGAAACAAACCGAACAACAACGACGTGAGCACAATCGTGCGCATAGGCGAGAGCACGCGGAGGCACGCCGAGAACAGATAACCACGAAAGCAGAGCTCTTCGATTACACCCGGCGTCACCGCCAGCGCCAGTAAGAACAGCCACGGCGGGGTTTGCTGCAACGATTGGAGCATCGCCCGAGCCGCCTCAACTTTCGCCTCGTCCAACTCGCCGCTGGTCAGCACAAACGACTCATGGGCCAGCGCCCACAGCCCCAGCCCCATCAGTGTCGCTCCGATGATCGCTGCGCACTGCCGCGGCGCCGGCAAACGGCTGTGCAAGCGAAAGGTCGTCATCAGGCGGTCGCGGGCGAGCAGGGCCATCAGCAGCGGGATGCCGCCGAAGACCGCCAACAACGACACGGCGCTGGCGATCAGCCGCCCCTGAAAATTGCTTCCGCCGGTTTGCTGTTCAGTCGCCGCAGCCTGAGCGAGAAAATTGGAGACGACGAAATAGACCGGAAAAATGATCGCCATCGTCAGCGCTGCCGAACTCGGGCTGGGGACATCGCTGGCGTGCGCCGGTCGCCGCAGCAGTGAACCCGCTGACCGCTCAGAGCCACGGAGGATCGCGTCGGTGCCGAACAGCCGCGCGGCGATGCCCAGCGCGGCCGCCGCGTACACGACCGTGGAAATCAAGGCTGCCGCTGCTGCCACAGGATTGACCACACCGGAAAGCAGCTCGCGGGCCAGCAGGATGATGTTGACCAGCGGAACGATCGCCAGCATCGGCGTCAGGTACACCCCGGGCAGCAAGGAGAGCACTCCGGGCGCCAGCGCCAGCAGCATCAGCGGGATCAGGTAGGCCTGAGCTTCTTTGAACGACTTGGCAAAGCTCGTCAGGCACAGCAGCACGGCGGCAAAAAAACCGCTGAACAACACCAGCAGGCCGAAGATCTGTAGCAACGAAAACCAAGGGATCGCATCGCTGCCGCCGGTCAATAGTTGCATCAGCCCGCCAGCTTGCAGCGTGACCAGCATCGCCACGAGGTTGACCACCGCGGTCAGCAGCGCGACGGTGACGACCGCGACGTACTTGGCAAACAGCACCTGACCGCGCGGCACCGGCGAAGCGATCAGCGCTTCAATGGTGCCGCGTTCGCGCTCGCCAGCGGTGAGGTCGATCGCCGGGTAGACCGCGCCGGTGATCGTCATCAGGACCAAAATCAGCGGCACGAGCGTGGCCAGTGCGGAGCCGCCGGACTGCGTCCCGATGGTCCGCAAGCTGACTGTCGGCGCCGCTGCGGGCAACTCCGGCGCCAGCGCCTCGAGCGTCGATTCCGCCTGCGCGAGCTTGAGCCACTGAATCCGCTCGACCAAGATTCGCCGCGCTGCCAGGCTAGCTGCCTGCGAACTGTCGGCGAGCAGTTCCACACTCGGCGGGTCGCCCGGCTCGATCACGGCTGCGACATCGACCAGCCGCGAACGCAGCGTCTGCTCGGGGCTGAAGCGGTCGTGCGAGAGGAGCTCAAACCGGGCCAGTTGCGCTTCGCTGGCCTGCTGGATCTCCGGCGGCGGTTGGCTGCGCGGGTCATCGATCAACGCCCGCAAGAAATGCCCTTCCCGCTCCGTGGTCACTGCGATGCGGTACACCGCGGCACCATCGCCGGGTGAGGCCGACAGCAGAAACCGCTGCAGCGTCATGCTCAGCAGCGGGTACAGCAGCAGCGGCATCATCACCAGCGTGAGGATCGTCCGCCGGTCGCGCAAGGTCTCGCGGAGTTCCTTGCGGCAAAGGCGCCAAAGCCGACCGGAGGGTGCGTTCATCAAGCTGGTATGACTCCGGCCAGTAAGTAGATCACAGCGCGAGTGCGGCTTCTGCAGTAACCCTTAACTCTGCTTACGACGGATCCTTGCGGAGCTGCAGCCATTCGCTGTGGAACGTGCCGTCCCTATCGACGCGCTTATAAGTGTGAGCACCGAAGTAATCGCGCTGCGCTTGGAGCAAGTTGGCCGGCAGCCGCGCCATGCGGTAGCCATCATAGTAATTCAGGGCGACGCTGAACGCTGGCACCGGAACACCCATCACCGCCGCGGTGGCGATCACCGAACGCCAGTACGGCTGCGCGGTGTGCAGCGCTTCGGCGAAGTACGGGTAGATCAGCAGGTTTTCCAGGTCGGGAGTTTCGTCGAACGCTTCCTTGATGCGGTCCAGGAAGCGGGCGCGGATGATGCACCCGCCGCGCCACAGCAACGCGTTCTGGCCGTAATCCAGGCCCCAACTGTGTTCCTTCGAGGCCGCCTGCAATTGCACAAAGCCTTGGGCATAGCTGACGATCTTGGAGGCATAGAGCGCTTGGCGAACGGCTTCGACGAACACCTTTTTGTCGCCGACCAGTTGCTTGCAGACGGCGCGGAGTTCGGCGTTGTCGTTGGCATTGGGGCCGGAGAGGATTTCGCTGGCGCGGACCCGCGCTTCCTTTTGCGCCGACAAGCCGCGGGCGAACACCGCGGTCGTCACCAGCGTGCTGGGAACCCCGAGGTCGAGCGCTAACTGGCTCATCCACTTGCCAGTGCCCTTGGCGCCGGCCACGTCCAGGATCTTGTCGACGAGGTAGCCGTCGCCCTGATCATCCTTGGCGCTGAAGATGTCGCGGGTGATTTCGATCAGGTAGCTTTCCAGGTCGCCGCGGTTCCACTCGGCGAACACTTCATAGAGTTCATCGTTGCTCAGCCCACCGACTTCGCTCAGCAGGTGATAGGCCTCGCAGATCAACTGCATGTCGCCGTATTCGATCCCGTTATGGACCATCTTGACGTAGTGGCCGGCGCCGCGGGGGCCGACCCATTCGCAGCACGGAATATCGTCATTGGGGCCGACTTTGGCGGAGATCGCTTGGAACATCTCCTTGAGCTGTGGCCAGGCCTGCGGGCTGCCGCCGGGCATCATGCTCGGCCCCTTGAGGGCGCCTTCTTCACCGCCGGATACGCCGCAGCCACAGTACAGCAGGCCAGCCTCTTCGACGGTCTGCGTCCGCCGCTCAGTATCGACGTAATAGGTGTTGCCGCCGTCGATGATGATGTCGCCAGGCTCGCACAGCGGGATCAATTGCTCGATCAGCGCGTCGACCGCCGGGCCGGCTTGGACGAGCAGCATCAGTTTGCGAGGGCGTTTGACCGCTTGGACGAAGTCCTGGATCGAGTGGCAACCGACGAAGTTCTTGCCCTTGGCGCGGCCTTCGATCAGTTCATCGACTTTGCTGGTGGTGCGGTTAAAGACAGCGACTTTATAACCGCGACTTTCGACGTTGAGGGCCAAGTTCTCGCCCATCACCGCCAAACCGATCAGACCGAAATCGCAGTCACCGCTCATGTTTTTCACCGCTACCTGGAAGATGCCAAAGAGTTGACGTGGGCCCCGTTCTGGGGCGTAAGAATCGCAGAGTTTAGGACAAATCAGCCGGTTCGCGAAGCCCATCGCCGCTGTTAAACCTTGACGCCGCCAGCGGATTGGTTGTCGCCTGCGCCGCCTGTGGTTCGATGCTTCTCTTGCCGCCGCAGCGAGCTCCGTGGTAAAGGAGCGGATCGTGATGCGGCCAATCGAATCCTTCCCAGCGGCCGCCGCTGCGGAGCCCTCCTCCAAGGACGAAACGATGCAGACGCCCGAAGAAATGATCGCAGAGATGAGCACCGACGAGCTGCAGGAGCTGCTCGGGGAACTCGGATTTGATGCGACCGACCAGCAGGCCGCCGGGATCAAGCAACTGGTGAACCAACTCGGTTCGCTCGAGGCGGCGCTGGAGACGTTGTTTCAGCTCGATGACGAAACGGGCCGCCGCGCTGCTTAAGCCAGACGCTGGCTCGTCGGCGACGGACTGGTCCGTGTCGTCTTGGCCAGGGCAGCCCGCATTTCGGTGTCCGAGTTGATGTTCTGCAGCTTGAAGTAGTCGTGGATGTGCAGCTTGCCGCTGCGCAGCGCATCGGCCATCGCTTGTGGGACCGCCGCTTCGGCTTCAACGAGCTTGGCGCGGCTCTCTTCGATCTTGGCGAACATTTCCTGTTCTTTCGCCGCCGCGTTGGCGCGTTTGCCTTCGGCGGCCGCGCGGGCGACTTGAGTGTCCGCCTCGGCTTGGTCAGCTTGTAGCCGCGCCCCAATATTGGCGCCGACGTCGATGTCGGCGATGTCGATCGAAACGATTTCGAAGGCGGTCTGCGAGTCGAGCCGGCGTTTGAGCACGGTGGCGCTGATCAGATTTGGGTTCTCAAGCACCAGTTTGTGGCTGTCGGCACTGCCGATCGCGCTGACGATCCCTTCGCCGACCCGCGCGATGATCGTCTCCTCGGTCGCCCCGCCGATCAACTGTTGCAGGTTCGCCCGGACCGTCACCCGCGCTTTGACCTTCAGTTGAATGCCGTCTTTGGCGACCGAGTCGAGCGATGGCTTGGCAGCCCCTCGCGGCGGGCATTCGATCACTTTCGGGTAGACGCTCGTCTGCACCGATTCGAGCACATCGCGGCCGGCCAAATCGATCGCCGTCGCCTCGCGAAAGGTCAGCGAGATCGTTTTGGCCTTTTTCGCGGCGATCAGCGCGCGGATCACTTGCTGGACATTGCCGCCGGCCAAGTCGTGTGCTTCCAACGCTCGGCTGGTTAGCTCCGGATCGATCAGCCCCGCCTGAGTCGCCATGATCTTGCTGCGGACGATGGAGCGGGCGTTGACTTTGCGAAAGGTCATCCCGATCAGGTCGAAAATCGTGATCTCGGCCCCGGTCAACTGTGACTGGATCCACAGGCCGAAGTAGTTCGCGAAGATCAAGCCAACCACCAGGATCACTACCAGCACGGCGATCACTGCGAAGATCAAGCCGAGTGACCCTGGCGGCATCGGCTGCGGTTGGGCTTGGGCGAACAGGAGCAAGGTGTGCAACATGCTGGACGTCTCGAGGGAATTGAGCAGGGCAGGATCAGGCTGCTGATCCGCGACTCAGTTTAAACCATTGCGCACCGCTGTGTGATGCCAGAGGGTGCGAGAGATAGGGAAATTGGCTGTAGCGTTCTGGCGGGCAGCAAATCCGGTCCGCCGTAACCGATAAATAGCCGCTTGCTGGCTGAAAACCCCTGTGAGATTGCAGGGCTTCTGGTAGCGTGTAGGCAGAATATTTTAACTGTCGTCTGCGCCCCTTTCTCTTTCCGATCTTTCTCGAAGCCGCTCCATGTCCGCCAAGAAGTCGCCGTCTGCCAAGAATCGCTCCCAGGCAGCAGGCCGATCGTCTCACCCGCCCGCCAGCCGATCGAAGCCACCAGCTCGCAAACGCACGGTTTCCAAGAAGCCGGCCGCCTCGGCGGACGCGGCCGATCCCGCTGCGCCGCGGCGCGTGCGGCTGCAGCGCGCCTTGGCCGCCGCCGGTTTCGGCAGCCGTCGGCAGTGCGAGGAATTGATCCTCGAAGGCCGGGTCGAAGTCGATGGCCAGATCGTCGACCAACTCGGTACGACCATCGATCCAAGTGCGTCGAAGGTGTTCGTCGACGGGACGCCGCTGAAACCACGACGATTGGTCTACTATGCCGTCAACAAACCGGTTGGTGTGGTGACGACCAATGCCGATCCTGAAGGCCGGCCGCGGGTGATCGATCTGGTACCACCCGATGAGCGCGTGTTTCCTGTCGGGCGGTTGGACCGCAGCAGCGAAGGGCTGATCCTGCTGACCAACGATGGCGACCTGGCGCAGCATTTGGCTCACCCGCGATACGAAGTTCAGAAGGTCTACCGCGTCACCGTCGCCGGCAGCGTCCAGCCCGAGACGATCCGTCAGATGCAGCAAGGGATCTACATCGCCGAAGGCTTGGTGCGCGTCGAAGGCGCCCGGGTACTGAAGGCAAAGTCACGGGCAACGGAGATGGAGATCACGCTGCGGGAAGGCAAAAATCGCGAAATCCGCCGTATCCTGGCCCGCTTGGGACACAAAGTGCAAACGCTCAAGCGGATCGCAATCGGGCCGCTGCGACTGGGTGAGATGCCGACCGGGGCCTATCGAAAATTGACCTTCGAGGAAATTCGCAAACTCAAGACGCCGCCGCCGATTGATCGCGGCACCGGAGACGAGGCGTCCGAGCGGCGTCCGCGTTCTGCGGCGCCCGGCAAGCGACGCACTGCAGCACCGTCCGGCAGACCCGCCAGGTCCGGCAAACCGGTTGTCGAACGCCAGGCATCGTCGGCACCGCGCACCGCGGCCGGTGATCGCAGCGGCGGCCGACCGGTCAGAAGCCGTGGCGACCAGAGCCAGTCGCTGGCAGTCGAGGGCTTGCCGGAGCTGAGCGGACCGCGCGGCGGCGTGGTGATCGGCGCCGATCCGGTGGTCAAAAGTGATGCGCCCAAAACGCCGCGGACGAAAGATCACATTGTTCAGCCGCGTCCCAAGCGGGCGGCGGGCGGTAGTGGCAAGCCAGCGGCGCGGGGCCGCTCGGGCAAGCCGCCAGCGACCGGCAAACGCTCCACCACACGCTCGGCTAATTCAGGGGCAGCTAATCCAGGGGCGGCCCGTCTAGGAAAGGGGCGGCCGGCCGCGCGCCGCAAGAAAGGAAGCTGACCATGAGCGTTTGTAGCTCGTCTCGACCAGACAACTCAATCGTCTGCCTTGAGTCCGCGATCGAGCAGATCCGGCCGCTGGCGATCAATACCTACTGCATCCGCATCGCTGCTCCCGAGATTGCCCGGGCCGTGGTGCCGGGCCAGTTCGTGATGATCCGTCTGAGTGGCCGCGAATCGCCGCTGATCGGACGCGCCTTGGCGGTGTACGACGTCATCGACGATGCATCGGGTTCGCCGTGTTGGATCGACCTGGCCTTCATCCGCAAAGGCGCGTTGACCACACCCTTGTCCGATTCGCCGGTCGGCACCCGCGTTTCCGTCTGGGGGCCGCTGGGCAATGGTTTTTCCACCGCGCCCTGTGAGTTGCTGGTGATTGCCGCTGGCGGCGTCGGTCAAACACCGATGCTGATGCTCGCCAAGGAAGCGACCGGAGCGCGGCGGTTTGGTACTGGCGAGCCGCCGACTCGGCCGAGCGGCTGGGCCAAACAGGTCAGAATCGTCTATGGGGCGCGGACCGCCGGGCTGCTGGCCGGAGTCGACGATTTTCGCGCGGCCGGCATCGATGTGCAACTCTGCACCGACGACGGCACCGCCGGGGCAGCGGCCCGCGTGCCGCAGCGGCTGCTGGAATTGCTTGACCAGGATCTTGTCTCAGCACCCCACCAGTCGATCCGCGTGGTCAGTTGCGGGCCGGAAATCATGATGCAGAAGGTGGCCGAAGGCTGTTTGGCCCGCTCGATTCCCTGCGAGGTGTCGCTGGAAACGCCGATGGCCTGCGGGATCGGGATCTGCTTCACCTGCGTGGCGATGGTCCGCCCAGCGGAAGGCCAACCGTGGGACTACAAACGAACCTGTGTCGAAGGCCCCGTCTTCGACGCCCGCCAGATCGTCTGGTAAGTCGCCGATCGCTCAATGTGGCCGATCGCTCTATGTGGCCGATCGCTCTATGTGGCCGATCGCTCCGCCGATCGGAGTTCCGGCCGCTTGCATACCGATCAGCCATGGCAGATGGTGGCATCGCGGAACATGGCCGTAACCCAGCAATTCCCTACGGTGAAGGAGATCAAGCCTCGCCGCTGAGCCACACCGCGGCTCACCAATTTGACCGACACCAGGTGCCGCTTCAAGCATCGAAGAGCGTCGATCATCACCAACTCTCCCAGCCGAACCGGGAAACGGCACGCGGGCGGAGAATGCAGCGGAAAAGCGATGGCAGGCAAAATGATAGGCGTCGGACCCGCTCCCCAAGCCGACAGCGCGGTATCATCCATATGGTAAAGCGATTGTTTCTGTGGAGTTCGAGCATGCCCTCACCGTTTCCCGGGGTGGACCCGTACCTGGAAATGTCCGCCTGGCCGGATTTTCATACCGCGTTCAACACCGTGATGCGCCGGCAACTCGCCTCGCGGCTGTTGCCGAGGTATTTCGTGCGGCTGGAACAGAGAGTGTATGTAGAACGGCTCGATACCGGCTGAAGGGGATCAAAAGGGACGAGGGGATCAAAAGGGACGGAGGTAGTTTTGGAGCGAGCCCGCAATCCCCGGTTGCAAAGAGGATGTCCGTCGGGAGGATCTCCGTCGGGGTGAGGTCTTGTGTCCGGTGTTCAGGTGGAGCGTTGCTTCAATTTCGCTCGCCCTGTTTCACCAGTTTGCAGTGCTCTGGGACTGCTGCGAAGCCCGACGCACCTGGTTCGAGACGCTGCCTGCTCCGGTAAGACCAGCCGCCGATCGAATTCCCGGAGCGTGACGCCTGTTCAGCGACGACATCGCCAAGCAGCTATGTCTCGACCGGCCGCTGCGTTTGCGGAGCTTCGCCAAGCTGCTTTCGCTACTTCAATCTGGTGTCCAGCCCAGCGAGTTGCAGCCCTCAACCACGCTTTTCACCATGGACGGCAATCCGGCATAAGCCGTCGCATGGGGCGCTTCCCATGGCGCGTTGATGTATCAGCCGACGACCAGAAACTGCGGCCTGTCGGGAAGCGGCTGCCCCAGTTAAAAACAAAAGGTGGCATCCAACCACTTGGCGCCTTGCATGATCCAGCCGTCGATCATTTAAGATTGCGAATCCGCGCGACCGCGCCAATACACAGGATGGCGCTTTGCGTGCGCGATAGCCACAATCACCAGACGGTTTTCTTGCTTACGGAAGATAACGCGAAACGGAAACCTCATCACAGGACACTCGCCATGAAGATCGTCGAGCCGCAAAAATCGATCCGGGTCGACCGAAATCCGTTCAATGACCTCGTCTATCGCTGTTGCAAATGCGATTGCCGCACGCTGCGATCGCTGGGCATACCAATCGAATGACTCATCGTAATCGGACCGAGCACCGGGATGGAAATCAACTTCCCGCATCGATACCGTGCCGCCGAAATGCCTCTTCTCGAACATTCGACCAGGGGGTCGTCGAGACAGTGCCCGCGTCCAACTCCGCCGACCGTCGCTGAATCTCCGCTCGCCATTCCGCAGTCAACGGGGGCAGCGCGGCCGGTGGCACCGTTTCCCAAAGGGCGTCAATCAATGCCAGTCGCTCGCCGACCGACAGCTCATTCGCAGACGATAAAATCGACTGAATCGTTGTCATCAATCAGGTCCCAACTTTTCGTTTTTCAGCGTCTTAAAGTCCGGGATCAGCGTGCTCGTGAACCGAGGTCAATTCCCATCGTACCCAAATAGGTCGCAGCGGAGTACCAATCGGTGCCGTGTTTTCGCATCCTCAGGGGTTCGCCATTCGTGCTAGCCACCGTTTATGGTCGCTCAGAGCGCGGGGGTTTCAACACTCGGTTCGACCGGCGGAGCGGTCGACCACTTTAGCGTCGCCGATCGGAGTTCCGGCAAGCTGAAGCTTGAACTCCAACGGCAAGCTGAAGCTTGAACTCCAACGGCAAGCTGAAGCTTGGACTCCAACGGATAGAGATGGGGTCACTCCGCTGCAGCCTCAGGTCCGGTATCCTGCTGCGGTTCTGCATTTGCGTCCGGTTTGGCCGCGCCGCGCCAGGAGGGGCGCTTGCGGCGGGCTTTGGGGTGATGCGCGTTGGCCAGGTGCGGCGTGTCGCGGACCGACAGCTTTTTGCCCATCGGCCGGTTGGTCAGCGTCACGATTTTAGCGCGGAACTTTTTCTCTTTCGCCCGGTACTCTTCGTCGAGCTCGTATTCGACGAACGCCCCTTCCATCGGGGCGCGGGGCACACCGCGGACCTCGCCTTGCCAGACCGACTTGTGGAAGAAGACATCTTCGCGGAAGTCTTCGGCGTCGATGAACCCGAACTCACCGTCGGGACGAACGAACTTGACCACCCCGAGCCGGCGGCGCTGGATATAAAACGGCTTCTCAGATCGGTCGGGCTTGTTCACAGTCGGTTCGATTCGGTCGGGGTGAAGGTCAGGTTGCCGCGGGCGGTCAATTTAATCCTGTCCGCCCGGCGTTGTCATCCGCTCCCACCCATGAGGCGACCGACGCGCCGGTGGCGCGGCGAATCAGATACGGCCACAGGTCGGGTTGCAATGGAAAGACGGTTTCGGGAGTGGCCGGCAGCAAATGCCACATGCCGGCATCGAACTCGTTGGCCAACTGCTGCGCCGACCAGGCGGCATGGCCGATGATCAGCCGGTAGTCGCTCGGGCGTTCGCGTACGAGCGCTTCGAGGTGATCCTTTTGAGCGGCAACGTAAACCCCTTGTCCGGTTTCGACTTCCGCTAGCGCCAGTGAACCATGGACGGCGACCACGGGACCGGACAGCGGACCGCCGAAGTGCACCAGACCTAATCCACCCGCTGCGTTTGCGGCCGAGACCTGGCTGTTGTTTTCCGCTGCGTGGTCATGGCCGGCTTCCTGTTGCCACTGCGCCGGCAGCCGTGAGCCGCTGGAGCTTGGACGGGGCTGGTCCGCGGGCGACTCGTCCGCTGCGGGATGCGTGGGCGCGCCGTCGCCACCGGCGATCCCGCTGCTGAGGATTTTCAGCAACTCCAGCGGGGGCGGCATGATCGGACGATTCAACATCACGCCGATCGCGCCGGACTCGTCGTGGTGTACCATGAGACAGACCCCTCGGCTAAACAGAGGATCCGTCACCAAGGTCGAGGCGATCATGAGGTTGCCGACAAGCGACTGGGTCATGGCAATAGTGAACCTGTTGCACGCAGTGCCGCTGGCGAGCACGCTGTCACCCTGACAGCCGCGCCTGCGGCCTGGCTGAGTAATAGGCAACTCTTGGGCCAATCGCTGCGGAAGCGGCGGTTTCCCCGGTTGCGGATCAACCAGCCATATTACTGATAGCGATTTTTCGCGATTTTTGCTCGTGAGCAGGACCATGTTGATCGACCAGATGCGCCAGTCGTACACGTTGCACGGGTTGTCCGAACAGGAACTCGATCCCGATCCCTTGGTGCAGTTTCGCATATGGTTCGAGCAAGCCAATGCGGACGGGAAACCTGATTGGCTGGAAACCAATGCGATGACGCTCTCGACAGCCGACCGCCAGGGCTTCGTGACCAGCCGGGTGGTGCTGCTCAAGGGCATCGAGCAGGAAAGCTTTTTGTTCTTCACCAATTATCGTTCGGAAAAAGCACGACAAATCGCGGAAAACCCGCAGGTAGCACTCTGCTTTCAGTGGCCGCACCTACAACGGCAAGTGCGGATCTGCGGCACGGCGGCACCGACTTCGCGAGCGACCTCAGTCGCGTACTTCTGCTCACGCCCGCTGGGCAGCCGCTATGGAGCGATCCTCAGCAGCCAGTCCGAACCGATTTCTGGCCGTGAAGAACTCGAACAGCGACTTCGCGAGACCGAGCAGAAGTATGCTGGACAAGACGACGTTCCCTGCCCGGAGCACTGGGGCGGTTACGCGGTGACGCCGGTCAGCATCGAGTTCTGGCAAGGTCGTGAAAATCGTCTGCACGATCGCTTGGACTATCGCCGCAGCGAAGGGCAGTGGGAGGTTGTGCGGCTTTCGCCTTGAACGCCGCGCTTGCATCCTGAGAATCCAAGGCAGCCAAAGCATTTTGACCCGAGCACCGAAACGTCCGGCCGCGGAGGAACGCCTGACCGCACTACGCCGCCGCGTAACCGTCTGCCGCTGCAACAGCGTGATGGAAGCGGAGACGGTGCGGATTCGTCTCGAGGCCGCCGGCATTCACGCGGTCATTCTCGGGGCGGAAGCCGGCGTTGCCCTGAGCTACTTTGGCGGCGTGGTTGGCTACCCGCAAGTCGAGGTGCCGGCGGAGGATTTTGAGCGCGCCAGCGAGTTGCTGCAGGCTGATCAACAGGCGCTCCGTCAATCTCAGCCGTGGAGCTGCGCCCGCTGCGATGAGCCGAATGAGGCGGCGTTCGAGTTTTGCTGGAGTTGCAACAAATCGCGCGATGCGGCCGACCCGATCATCGCCGCCGATGTCTCGGGAGAAGAATCGCATGACGCCTCTGCGGCCACTGCGTCGGCTAAGCGACTAATTGCTTTGCTATGCCGACTGTTCCCGGCAGCAGGTGTTGAACCGGCTGATCGTCGCCCGTCACGACCTGACAACCCAGACGGCGATCGAGGTTGATGATCACCGGCGCACGCAGGTTCGTGGTTACCGCGCCGGGCTTGCCCGACAGCGTCGTCAACACATAGGTGCGGTGGTCCTGCCGCAACTGCAACACTTCCAACGATCGGCTGGGGAGATGCACGCGATACTCGGGGACAAACACCCGCGGGCTGATCATCGCCAGCGCCCGATCGCCGCGCGAGGCGCTTTGCAGCCAGGCCACGGCTGGGTTCTCGGGATCCGGGACCAGCGCCCACTGCCGCAGCGTTTCCAGCCCGATCAACCCCTGAGGAAACAAAAATAACTCACGCTCGTCGACCTGGAGGGTTCCAAATCGCTGGGTTTCAATACGCATCTTGGCGAATCCGGACGGGGTCAGAGCAACGTGCGATCGCGTAGGCAGCCGGCGCGAGGGGCTGAGCCATGAGCCCAGCGCCCCGTAGCTTCATCGGCCGTTACCGCAGGCACAATTGACAAAAACGGCACATTTACTCCGGGTAAACCAAGCCGACGGGTCCCGCTCGGACAGCTCTATGCCAACCGCTGCAGCCGCCGCACGACCCACTCGAACGTCAGCGCCGCGGCGATCAACCATAGCAAGCTGGCGTTGCGGCGCTCAGCAAACTGGTCATCCGGCGTTCCCGGCAGAATCGTCGTCTGCGGTTGCGGCTGCAGCACTTCGGCCAGCCGGCGTGCGGTGAGTTCGGCCGAAGCATCGTCGTTGACCGGCAAGTACTGGCCGCCGGTCGCTGTGGCCACGAACGCCAGTTCCTCATCGTTGCGCTGCGGACGTTCCAGTTCCGCGGTCGGCAATCGCACTTGAACGCTCTGCCGCAGCACCGAATCGCCCAGCCCATCGCCGAGCGTCAATCGCAACTCGTAACTGCCGGCGTTGCGGACGATGAACCGGCCGCCGTAGGTCCCGCCTTGCGTTTCGCCCTCGACCGGGCGGAGCACCACCGGCACAATCGTGCCACCGGGCCCGAGCAAACTCGCTTCGACCTGAGCGACCCGCAGCGGTTCAAATTGATCGTCGGTCAGCACCGCCCGGACGGTGATCGTGTCGCCGACGCCAGCGCGCGGGTTGTCGATCATCAGCACACCGCGATTGGAATCGCGCAGCAACCGGCCTTCGCTCACCCAGCGGATCAGCTTGGTGTAATAGCTGTCGAAGTAGGTGTCGCTTTCACTGCGCAGCCGCCACATCTCGCCACTGGCCTGAAAATAGGTTCGCCCCGCGCCATAAAACTGGCTGGCGAGGTACACCGGCAAGCTGTCGCCGACACGCGTCGCGGGGTCGGAGAAGTACGCATAGACCTTCGCTCCCGGCTTGGGGTCCTTGACGCCGACGTAGTCATAAACGCCGCCAAAACTGTCCCAAATATCGAAACTGGTTTGCGGATCGTCGGCGATGAACAAGAAATCGGCCCGCCGCGCTTCGGGTGTGAACTCGAGTTCATACGCGGTGTCACCGCCTTGACGACCGCCGCTAAGCAGCGGGCTGCGGGTTGCCAGTTCGACCGGAAACAGGCCGTTGAGGATCGCCACGCGCGGATCGGTCCGCATCCGCGTCCACTGCGGCATGTAGATCGGCCCGCCGATCAGGACCAACCCGCCGGCCTGCTCGCTGAGCCACCGCTGCAGCAGTTGCAGCCGCTCGGTGGGGATCGTCATCCAATCCGGATCGACCGCCACGATCGCATCGTACTCGAATAACTCCTCGGCCGTCGCGGGAAACTCCGCCAGCAACGTATCAGCATCCTGACTGATGCCGGCCTGGGCGGTCTGCAGCCAAACGTCGAGCTGGACCGATTCGTCGCGGAACAACAGGTTGCGGATGAACTGGTACTCACGCGTCGGCCCACCTGCGACGGCGAGCACGCGCAGCTTCCGCGCGACGACTTCGTAGCGTGCTTCACGCGCATCATCTTCCGCGTTTTGATCATCCGGCGGCGGCACCACGCGAACCGCCAATCGCCGTCGGCCGACCGTCTCGGGTGACATTTCAAAGCGGATCGGCACGAGCGTGCCATCGGCGGGAAGCTCGACTTCCTGACTGTCGACCACCTCGGTCAGTTCCGCATCGCTGTCATCGAGTCCGTCGAGCAGTTGCACCTGAGCGGTGATCGTCTGCGAACCGCTGGCCTGCAGCACGGCCGACAACGCGAACTTATCGCCCGGATAGACGCGGCGCGGAGCATCCAGATCGACGAGGCGGACGTTCGTCGGCGCATCGCTGCTGCCCAGACCCACCGGATAAATCGCGACCTCATTGCGTCTGGCGAGTGTCGCCACAGCGCTGGTCGAAATCCCGCTGTTGCCCTGGCCATCGGTCAGCAGCACGATCCCGGCCAGCGTCGTCGGATCGTGGCGGGTGAGCACACCGCTGACGGCGTCGCCGATCCTCGTTTCGGATCCGGCAGCGGCCAAGGCGGCATTCCAGTCGCTGACGCGGCGCTCCGGTTGCTGACCCTCTGGAACCACGTCGGTGTTGGGCAGCGGTGTCGCCGGCTGCGGCGCGGTGTCGCCCGTCTCGTCACCTGCTGAGTCGGCTTCGCTTGCCAGGCTGTCGATCCCGATGAGCGCAGCGAGCGAGCGATCGGTCCGCGCCGACCAGACGCCGCCGAGCAGGATCGCGCCGAGGGTCATCAGCACGGCCGCGCTGACCAACGGCCCACCGATCGCATCGGGACGACCTCCGGCTGCCAGCACAAACGAGGCGAGCGACAATAGCACCATCGCCACCAGACACAACGCACCGAGCATCGCCAGCCGGTCGGGGCCCTCCTCGGAATCGCTGGGCTCGGCCGCAGCGGCCTGCGACTGCGGCGCTGCGGCGAGTGCGCGCGACTCGAGCTCAGCCGGCTCGTTGTGCTCGTCAAAGGCGTACACAGTCAGCCGATGTTGCTGTTCGAGTTGTTCCAGCAGGCCGCTCTGGCCGAGGATCTGCGCCGCCCGCGTGGCGCGGCTGATCGGCATCGCCCCGGGCGCCGACGAGTCGGGCAGCGACATACTCTGGCTGGTGTCGACGAGCACCGCCACTTCGCTGGCGCGCGTCACCCGCTGCTGGGCCCGTCGCTGCAATCCAAAAAAGAAGAACACCAGCGCCACGATCACGCTCAGTCGCAACCACAGCAGCGTGGCCCGCACGCCCGGAGAAAGTTCGACGGTGTCGCGGCGGTAGAGCCAAACGCAGAGGTAGATCAACGTCGCCACAACGGCGATGGCGATCACCCAGCCCCACCAGCCGCCGAGTAGGCTGATCCGGCTGAACTCGTAGACGATCTCGCTGGTCGATGTCAGCGCGTCGGTGGTGGCGAGGTCGACCTGAGAAAAAAGACTGGTTGTCCCCAAGTGATGTTCCCTGATGGCGTTCATCGCTGCGATCTCCGGGCAGCACCACCGCCGGTCAGACCTGCCAAGGCGGCCGCTGGCACGGCGGCACCCGCCGAGGTGGGTGGATGGTAACTCGACAAATAGGCCAGCACCTGTTCGGCCGCCAGCAGCAGCACCAGCAAGCCCAGCAGCACCAGCGCCGTGGCTGAACCCGCGGCCCCACCGCTTGGCTCCGCCAGTTCACCGGCGGAGACAAACCGCACATCGACCGGCTGGACCGCGCGCTGGATTTCCGCGGGCGACGCTCGTCGCAGGTCGCCTTCCCCACCGGCGATGACCATCGCGACCGGCACGACTTGGCTCTGGCCATCTAGCCTTGTCAGCACCAGTTCCGCCACGCCGGCTTGCATCAGTGCGTCGACGTCACCGGAGCCGGAGATGACCATATCTTTGGGGTCGAACACGACTGCCCGCCCCGCCCCTTCACCGACCAGCGGCCACTGCTGCGGAATCCGTGGCGGCTCGTCGGCCGGCGGCAAGAAGGTGACTTCCGGCGCAAACTCGGCGGCAGGGACGGCTCTCCGAATACCGTCCTCGACCCCTTGAGCCACGCTCGGCGAGGCCGCTGACCAAAGGTAGGCGTTGGACTGCAGCAGGAACACCACGAACGTCGGGTCGCCCGACCAATTCGTCCAGGTTCCATCCAAACCGACCAGCGACGTGATCACCCGCCCCCGACCGAGATCGTGCTGCGTGACCAGCGGCCGGCCATCGCGGCGCATCAGCACTTCGCGAACCGGCGCGTCGGTGTCACCGCCAGCAGGTGCCGCTGCTTCGTCGCTCACCAGCGACCAGGTCTGCGAAACACCCACCAGCGAGAACACTGCGTCGCCGATCGGCGCCAGCGGCTCGGTGAGCGTGTGCGGCCGGCCCAAGATGACATCTGGAGAAACTTCCGCCGAACGCACCGGCAATTCTAAGGGGTCACCCAGTGGTGCCGGCAACAAGCGGCGCGACCCTGCCAGCGTGCGGTTGTAGAGTTCGCGATTGACGGAGTTGCCCAAAAACCAAAACAACCCGCCGCCGCGTTCCACGTACTCGCGCAGCAGCCCGGCCACCGTGTCGTTGATCTCGGGGACATCAATCAAATACACCGCGCGGTACCGTCCCAGTTGCTCCGCGGTCATGCTCCGCAGCACCGCTGGCGACTGAATATCCGGCAACGCCCCGGTACGGACCTGCCCGCCTGGATCGAGCACCGAGGCGACATGAAAGGCGCCGCGGCCGCTGGTGTCGCCATCGACCACCAAGACCCGCTCCAGATCCGTCAGCGGCAACGTGCAGACACGGCGGTTGTCGATCGCCAGGGCATCGTCGGCGATCGAGACTTCCAGCGCATGCGTGCCGGGCTGGGTGATGTAGACCTGGAACGACCGCGATTCTTCGCCGTGAGCAGCGATCTCCTCGATCACCATCGAGGGCAGGGTTTCGCTCTCTCCGGAAACCCGCCGCGTCGGATCCGGGACACCCAGTGATTGGTCATAACGGATCACGCGAGCCGCGAGCACCACGTTGCTGGCGGTGGTCGCGGAGTGGTTTTTGACCGTCGCGCGGACGACGACCGGCACGCCCGCGACCCAAACGTCCGGCTGCGGCGTCAACTGCGTGATCGCCAGGTTATTACTTTGCGCCGCAGCGCAGTCGATCATCCGAATGGTCGAGCCGGCGCGGGCGAGTTCTCCGATCGCTTCGGCGGCGCGCTGTGGCGATTGCCAATCGACGGCGCGAAAGTCGCTGGCAACATAGACGATCCGCTGATCGGCCGGCGTGCCGCTGACGAGCTTGGCCGCCAATTCCAACGCTGGCACCAAGTCGGTTCGCAGCGTGCTGGGGCCGGTTCCCAACACGCGGTTGACCACGCTGGCATCGCCCAGGATCGAGCGGGCGGCGAGGTCCGCGGCGCTGTCCGCATTATCGCTGCCGGCGCGCGTGACCAGCGCCGCGCGGCTGGCGCGGATCACGGTGATTTGGTGGTTCCCCTCGCTGCTGGCCAGGCGGTCGACCAGGCCTCGCAGCGATGCCAGCGCGCGGCCATACGCCGCTCCGCCGCCACTGGTGTCGCCCATCGAGTAGCTGTCGTCGAGCACGAACAGGTGATGCGTCGTGCGGGTGCCGACCAGTTCCAACAACCGGCCGCCGCTGACCCAGCCGGCCAGCATCGCGACCAACAACGCGGCGATCGCCATCCGCGTCAGCAGCAGCAACAACTGCTTGAGAAAGATCCAGTTGCGCTGCTTGCGGTAGGCGGCCAGCAGGAAGTCCATCGCCGCCCACCGCTGACGGCGGTGCCGCAGCATGTTGATCAGGTGGACTAGTAAAGGGACAGCAACGAACAGAAAGCCGGCCGTCAGCGCAGGGTACAAGAACATCGCGGGCTAGCCTTTGAGCTTCGGAAGGGAGCCGCGGACCGAAAGGAACTTCGCCAGCACCGCATCCAACGGGTCGCTGGTCCGCACCAGCATGTAATCGATCGACAGCCGCCCACACGCTTTGCGTGTCTTGTCGAGAAACGCGTTCATCGCTTCCAGATATCCCTCGCGCAGCGCCCGCGGATTGCAGTTGAGAAAATCGGCTGATTCCAAACCTTCAAAGCGGGTGGCGCCAGAGAAGTTGAAGTCGATCTCGTCGTCGTGCAGCACATGGAACAGGGCGACATCGTGACCGCGAGCGCGCATCACGCGCAGCCCTTCGACCAGTTCATCGATCCCCAGCAGGTCCGAAACGATCACGATCAAACCGCGGCGGGCGATCGCCTGCGTGACTTCGCGGGCAACCTTCGGCAAGTCGGTCCGGCCGTCGGCGCCGACCGTCTGCAACAGCGTCAGCAACCGCGTCAACTGTTGGCGATTGCTCTTGGCGGGCAACACATCGCGGACTTGGGAGTCGAACGTAAACAGCCCGGTGGCGTCCTGCTGACGCAGCGCTAGATACGCCAGCGACGCAGCCAAGGTCGCCGAGTAGTCGAACTTGTTGGTCTCGCCGTCGCCGTAGGCCATGCTGCCGCTGCGGTCGAGGAGCAGGTGCAGCCGCAAGTTCGTCTCTTCTTCGTACTGCTTGATGTGCAGCCGATCCTGACGGGCGTAGACCTTCCAGTCGATGTGCCGGATCTCGTCGCCGGAGGTGTATTGGCGGTGCTGCAGGAACTCGACCGATTGGCCGAAGTACGGACTGCGGTGCATCCCCGAGAGAAACCCTTCGACCACCCGCCGCGCGGACAGTTCCAGTCGCCGAATCCGATCGGTGACCTCAGGTCGCAAATATCTTTTGGAACCGGGCATCTCGTGTCAGCTCGTCTTCGGTGGTGGGAGTCGCGGCAATGATTCGGTCGATCACGTCGTCGCTGGACACGCCGTCGCTTTCAGCGGCGAAGTTGACCACGACGCGGTGCCGCAGCACGCTCTTGGCCAGCGCCTGGATATCCTCGACCTGCACATGGAATCGCCCTTCCAGCAGCGCTCTCGCTTTGCCGCCGAGGATCAAGAACTGCACGGCCCGCGGACCGGCGCCCCAGCCGACCAGCTCATCGACGAAGTCTGGCACCCCGTCGCTGCCGACCCGCGTCTGCCGGACCAGCGACAGCGCATACCGTACGACGTGATCGCTGACCGGGACTTGGCGGACGATCTGCTGCAAACGCAGGATGTCTTCCGCCTTCAGGATCGGTTCCAGTTCAGCGACTGCGGTGCCGGTGGTCCGCTTGGCGACTTCGAACTCTTCGTCAAATGACGGATAATTGACGAACACCTTGAACATGAAGCGGTCCTGCTGCGCTTCGGGCAGCGGATACGTCCCTTCCTGTTCGATCGGGTTTTGCGTCGCCAGCACGAAGAACGGGTTGGGCAGTGGATGCCGCACGCGGCCGACGGTGACCTGGCGTTCTTGCATCGCTTCGAGCAGCGACGACTGGGTTTTCGGCGGCGTGCGGTTGATTTCGTCAGCCAGCACGATGTTGGCAAACAGCGGGCCTTGCATGAACCGCATGTCGCGGTGTCCGGTCGCGCGGTCCTCTTCGATGATTTCGGTACCGGTGACATCCGCGGGCATCAAGTCGGGAGTGAACTGGATGCGGCTGAACGACAGGTCGAGCGTGCGGGCCAGCGTGCTGATCATCAGCGTCTTGGCGAGCCCTGGAACCCCTTCGAGCAAGCAGTGACCTTGTGAAAACAGGCAAACCAAGATCTCGTCGATCACGTGGCGCTGGCCCACGATGACTTTGCCGAGTTGTTCGACAACTTGCTCCTTGGCGTCGCGCAACCGCGCAGCGTCCTCAGCATCCAAGGCCAACTGGTCCAGGGTGTCAGACATCAGAAAAAGCGACTCCACTCGGTTGAATCGGGCAACGACAGACTTCGGTATACCGCCGGGTACAACCAGAATAACACGCTGTGCCAGGCGGAGTAGCTAGGCAAGCCGGACCCACCGCGTTTTATAACGTCTTGAGGTATTCGAGCACCGCCCGCTTTTCGTCGGCCGTCAGCTCGTCGGGAAACAAGTGACCAGCATTGGCTTTGCCGAACTTGCGGGTGTCAAAATACTGCCGACGCGCGGCGACGTCGGTCTCGGTCAGCGGTATCCGCGCAACGCTCTCGACCTGCAAACCGACCTTTTCACGATCCATCTCGTCCGCTGTTCGCCGCCAGATGGTCGGCCGCTCCTCGGGATGCAACACGTGCCACAGCGTCGGGACGCTGCCGTTGTGGAAATATGGAGCGCTCGCCCACACGCCGTCCAGCGGCGGTGCGACGTAGCCATCCGGGTCGAGCTCCGTCTGCTGGCGTTTGCCATCGGGACCGATCGCGAACCAACTGTCCGCGTACCGCTGACGGCCGGGAGGCGACAGCGCCGCGAGCCGCACCGGGTCGGTACCGAGTTCGTCCAGCGGCACCCGCACGTTCGGATAATGGCTCTCCGCACCATAGGTTCCGTGACAACTGGCGCACGTTGATGCAAACACCGCCGCGCCGCGACTGGCCAACTCTGGGTCGACCGGGCCGTCATACTTTGGCGGCCGCAGCGACGTCAGGTACGCGTAGATATCGCGGAAATCGGCTTCGTGCCGGTGGTAGAACTCGGGGCCGTTTTCGGGGACGAGCGTGAATTGCATCAGCCCGCGATGGCCGCGCTCGGCAAAACCATCGATGTACATCGAGGGCCGTTTGTGAAAATACCACCACGGCGGCGCGTCCATGTCGTGATGCACCAGGTCCGGGGCGGTGGCAGGAATCACGTTCAGATCGGCATCGCGGCGGCTGAGCAAACCGACCCCAAAGACAACGGCGTTGGTCGTGCCGTGCGTCGTGCCCAGCGGGATCACCAGCGAACCGAGGTCCATTCGCGACAGCGGCTGAGCGAGCCGAAACTTGGTCGCCCGCAGCTCTTCGGTCATCGTTTGCAGCGCGAAGCGATTGTTCGGTGCCCCTGGGTACGGTTTGCCGTAAACTTCTCCGCCGTGGCAGGTAAAGCAGTTCATCGTCCACTGCCGCCCACCGTCGGCCGACTGCGTGACGACGTACTGCAACGGGTCGCCGGGCAGATCCGCTGGCGGCGTTTCCTGTCGCGGGGTCAATCCGTAACGTTCAAAGGCCATCGCCCGCCGCCGCTGCGGCGTCGCCTCCCGAGCCTGGTCGCGCAGCGGCTGCGGCCAGACTTGCCAGATGTTGTCGAAAACCTCTTCGGAAAAGTCCGGCGGCAAAAACGGCTGTTGGACGAGCAACTCGTAACCCCGCCGCGCAGCGCCGCTGGCCTGGCTGGCATCATCGGCCCGCGCCGTTTGAGCAGGGAGCAACGAAGTGCCAATCGCTTCGAAGACCATCAACGCGGCTAGCAGTGCGATGAATCGGAGCATCGGTAGCATTGTTAAAACGCGAAATCGGTGATTGGACAACGTTGGAGTCCAGCCTTCAGGCTGCGTCCCCCCGTTGGAGTTCAGGCTTTAGCCTGCCCGCTCCATTAACCTTCACAAAGTCCGGGCGAACCGGACGCTAACGCGTGCCGGCTGATTGAATTTTACCAAATAGCATCTTCAGTGCTGCTTACTTTCATGGCCCTTACAGCCAACAAGTCGTGTTAACCGTCGCGAACGGCCGGAGCCAACATTTCCGCTATCGACCCTCTGTCACAACACCCAACCAAACGACCTGCACCCCGCCGAAGCTTTCCACAGCAAACGCTCCAGGGGCCGACCCGGCCACACGCTCCGCCCACATCTGCGCCGAACGGCGTGAACAGCGCAGCACCGCCAACCTCGTCGCGCCGGCGGCTACCGGGGCGTCGCCCTGCGGCGGCTGGCGCAGATTCACGACTGTGACCGGCTGCAAATTGTAAGGGCCGCTCAGGGGGTAAGCCAAATATTTCAGCGCTTCGGGATCGCCGCTGGCCAGCAATCGCCGCGTCTCGATCAGTCCCGGATCGAGCAACACCGGTTCGCTGCCGACCCGATGAGCAGACACGTACGCGGCCGCTCCACGCCAGTCCTCGCCCCGCAGCCGCGGCCGCTGCTGTGCTTCACGCAGCCGCGCGTGTACCAAAAGGCCGCCGAGCAACAGCGCGATCAGCCCCGGCGTCCACCGCAGCGGCGCCCATCGACTTTGCCCGCCGCACAGCCGCTGCACACGGTTGCTCGCCTCGCCAATTGCCGCAGCACCTGCCCAAACCAAGATCGGCAGTGCCGCAATCAAATAGCGGCGGTGAAATACGGCCACGATCCCGCACGCCGAAATCAGCCAAAAGAACAGCGTCGCCAGCAGCGCCACCAACGCTGGACGCCACCACTGACCGCTCGTCGCCAACGCCGGCTGACCGCGAAACCGATCGACGAGCAGCAGGCCACTCGCCACCACGGCAGGAATGAGCAACAGCGGAGTCCACCGCCAGATCGTCCAGAGTTGCCACGGCGAATCGGCGGCTGCGAACGCCGCCCACTGGTCGCGATGCTGCCAAGCGGTGAGCAACACTCGGCCGGCCAACCACCACCCCAGCAGCGCGAGCCCCGTGACCAGCAACCCAATCAGGATCAGGTTGCGTTTGCGCAGGCTGACACCGGATTGCTTAAGCCATGCAATTCGCCCCGCAGCGCTGCGGCCGCTGAGGCACAGCCAGCCGAGCACGCCGAGCGATGTCGGCTGAACGAGCGCTGCGCAAATCACTGCCGCGTAAAGCACAATCGCTGCGCGGAGATTGCCGCTGCGGAACTGTTCCTGCCAGCTCCAACACGCCACGACGGCCAACAGCATCACGGCTGGAAACACGCGGAGCTCGGTACCGAAAAAGATGGCGTTGGGATCACAGGCGAGCATCACCGCTGCGGCAAATCCACCGACGAAGCTCTGGCTGCAGCGAGCGACACCCGCCGCAAGCGTGCCGCAGGCGATCGACGACAAGAGCACACTGCTGGTCCGCAGCGCGACTTCACCGTCACCCGCCACCTGCCGCCAGAGCCACAGTCCCCAGTAATACACCGGCGTCTGGTTGCCCCAGGCCGCACGGTGGGCGACCTCACGAAAATCGCCCCAGACGCTCCACGCCGAATGCAACTCGTCGACCCACAAGCTCTCGGCCACGTATGGCCAGCGAACGACGAACGCTGCCGCCACCGCGGCGCACGCTAACCACCACAAGCCGACGTGCGCGAGCGGCGGATTGCACTGGACATCCGGCGGCGGGCTTTCGGCCGAGCTCAAGACGACTCAACCTGGGAACCTCGCGGCGACCGCTCCGCAACCCGCCGCAGGATTTCGCACGCTTGTTCGATCTGCTCCGGAAAAACGTCCAAATGCGTCACCAATCGGATCGCTTGCGGCCCGATCGCCATACAGTTGAGACCACTTTCCTTGAGCGCTGCGACGAACTGGGCGGCCGTGCCCCAACTTGGATCGATGGTGATCGCGACGATATTGGTTTGGATCGAGCCGCCCATGATCGCCAGCGACTCGCACTGGGCGATCGCTTCGCCGAGCCGCTGGGCATGCGCGTGATCCTCCACCAGCCGCGAGCGATGATGCTGCAGGGCGTAGAGGGCGCCAGCGGCGATGATCCCCGCCTGCCGCATCGCCCCGCCGAACAGCTTTCGCGCCCGGTGCGCTTCACGGATGAACTCGGCGGAACCGGCCAACGCCGATCCCACGGGCGCGCCGAGTCCCTTGCTATAGCAGACGCTGACCGAATCGAACGGCGCGGCCAGTTTCGCTTCGCTAACCCCGCTGGCGACCGCCGCGTTCCACAGCCGCGCGCCGTCGACATGCGTCGCCAATCCTTGCTGCCGAGCCCAATCGCAGATTTCAACGATGTGCTGCTGTGGGAAGATCCGTCCGCCGAAACGGTTGTGAGTGTTTTCCAGGCAGACCAGCCGGGTGCGGACAAAGTGCAGGTTGTCCGCGCGGACCAGCGGCCGTAACTGCTCCACGCGCAACACACCGAAGTCGCTTTCGACCGTGCGGGCGACGAGACCGGAAAGCTGCGCGAAGGCTGCTTGTTCGTAATTGTAGACGTGGGAGTTGGCGTCGCAGAGGAACTCGCTGCCGCGGTCGCAATGCAGCCGAATCGCAATCTGATTGGTCATCGAGCCGCTGGGCATGAAGATCGCCGCTTCCTTGCCGAGCAACTCGGCGGTCATCTTTTCCAGCCGGTCGACCGTCGGATCGACGTCGATCAACGCATCGTTGACCTCCGCTTCGGCAATGAAGCGGCGCATCGCCGGTGTCGGTCGCGTGACGGTATCGCTGCGGAGGTCGATCATGTCGGGTAACCAAAACCGGTCGGTCGGCTTAAAATGCGGCGGTTGTTCCCGAGCCGATCAGCTTCGCCGCCAGTGGACGCCGCGGATCGTGCTTGGGAGACTGCTTTATTTAACCGATCCTTTGACAATCGCAAATGATCTCCACCTCTGATCCGTCCGTTTTGATCCCCTACGTCGACGCTCGTGAAGGGGCCGCTGACCTGCTCGCGACGCTGCGGGAAAAGCTCAGCCCCCGCGGCGATGTCGTTTCGCCGCGTGGCCGCGAACTGACCGTCAAGGTGTTCGGAAAACCGCTGACCCCGGTCGAAGTGGTGGAGAAAATCTGCGGCGATGTGCGGAAGTCTGGCACCGAGGCAGTGCTGCGTTACGGAGCGTCGCTGGATGGGGCAGAGCTAACCGCCAGTCAGTTGCGGGTGCCGGCCGAGGAGATCGCGGCGGCGCACGCGTCGGTCGATCCTGAATTGTTGCAGTCGATTCGGCGGATTCGTGACAACATCACGACCTTTCAGGAAGCGATCCTGCACCGCGATGTCACGATTCAACCACGACCTGGGGTGTCGTTGACGCAGCGTTACGTCCCGCTGCGGCGCATCGGCGTGTGTGTCCCCGGCGGCGCGGCAGCCTATCCGTCGACGGTGCTGATGACCGTTGTGCCAGCCCTGGTTGCCGGTGTGGAAGAGGTCGCCGTGGTCGCTCCGCCGACGCCGTTCGGCGCCTACAACGCGGTGATGCTGGCGACCTGTCATGAACTCGGGGTCAGTGAAATCTATCGCATGGGCGGGGCGCAAGCCGTCGCCGCGCTGGCCTACGGCTGCACTGCCGTTCCCGCCGTCGACAAGATCGTCGGTCCCGGCAATCTGTTTGTGGCACTCGCTAAAAAGCACGTGTTTGGGACCGTCGACATCGATTCCTTCGCCGGGCCGAGCGAAGTGGTCGTGATCGCTGACGAGACAGCCAGAGCGGATTACATCGCCGCCGATCTGCTCGCTCAGGCCGAACATTCCCCTGGTTCGGCGATCTTGATCAGTTGGCGTGCGGAATTGCTCGACGACGTCCAGCGGCAGCTCGCTCAACAGGTAGCGACCCTGGAACGCAACGAGCTGACGCTCGACAGTCTGCGGGCGTTTGGGGCCTTGATCCGTGTTCGTGACGCCGCGCAGGCCTGCGAACTGACCGATCAATTTGCACCGGAGCACCTGCACATTCAAACTGCCCAGCCGCAAGAATTGATGAAGCAGATCCGTAATAGCGGCGCCGCGTTCCTCGGGCATCACACCCCGGTTGCGCTCGGTGATTATGCTGCGGGACCGAGCCACGTGCTGCCCACCGGTGGAACCTGCAAGTGGGCGGCGGGCCTATCGAGCAACAGTTTCTTGCGCAGCGGCAGCGTCACCGAGTTCAATCAAGCGGCGCTGGAGGCGATTGCCGACGATGTCCAGCGGCTCGCCGTTGAGGAAGGCTTGACTGCACACGCGCGAAGTGTTTCCATGCGGCGATCCTAAGAGCCTGTCCGAAAAGAGGCTGACCCATTGGAGGTTCTTCCGCTAATTTATCTGGTCGCCTGGCTCGCTGCGGGGATCGTTATGGCTTCGGGTGGCACGCTCAGAGCCCCGGCGATGGGCGTGAGTATCAGAATCGATTCCAAGCCGATGAGGCGTCTCCAGGTAACCCGCCAGTTCTCCCCAACACGCCCTTCGTTCCTCAGGGACGTGCCACCCAGTCGAGCAGGTTTCCAAACCGATCGATGAGCCGCCAAGTTGGCGGAAAAAGCTTTTCGGATAGTCTCTAAGTGTGCCTTGATCCCGTTTCCTCTCCACTCCTTTGGCCAGCCGATCGCTCGTGAGTTCCAATCCCCTGTTTCGCCCCGCGTTGTCGCGGATGAAGCCGTACACGCCGGGTGAGCAGCCACGCGGCGGCGAACTGATCAAACTCAACACCAATGAGAATCCGTTTAGTCCGCCGCCAGCGGTCGTCGAAGCGATCATTCAAGCGGCTCGCGGACCACTGAATCGTTACCCCAGCCCGACCGCCGAAGCGTTTCGAATTGCCGCCGCCAAGACGCTCGGACTACCGGGACCGGAGTGGATTTTGGCCGGCAACGGCAGCGACGAGATTTTGACACTGCTCGTCCGCGGGTTTGTCGGTGAAGGCCAGCGTCTGCGGCTGCCGCACCCCAGCTATATCCTCTATCGCACATTGGCCGATATCCAAGGCGCCCGGTGGGAACAGATCGCCTTCAATCATGACTGGAGTCTGCCCGCGGAGTTTGGTCAGAGCGATCCGGCGCTGCGGTTGGTACTGCTGCCCAACCCCAACAGCCCCAGCGGCACACTGATTCCGCCCGAACAAGTCGAGGTTTTGGCGCAAAACCTCGACTGTCCGCTGGTGATCGACGAGGCCTATGTCGATTTTGCCGACTGCAATTGCCTCGACCTCGTGCAGCGCAATGAACGCGTGCTGGTGACGCGGACGCTGAGCAAATCGTATGCGCTGGCCGGTATTCGTTTTGGTTTCCTGGTCGCGCAGCCGCACGTGGTTGCTGAATTGGCAAAGATCAAAGACAGCTACAACTGTGACATGATCGCAGCCGCAGCCGCGACGGCGGCGATCAGCAGCACGCAGTGGCTCGCACAAACTCGGCAGACGCTATTGACCACGCGCGAGCGGATGGCAACGCGGCTGGGCGCTATGGGATTTGACGTCACGCCCTCGCAAGCCAACTTCCTGTGGTGTCGCCATCCAAACGGCGAGCATGAAGCGATGTATCAGCACTGCAAAGCCAATGGCTATTTGATCCGTTATATGGACTATCCCGGCTACGGCGACGGTCTAAGGATTTCGGTTGGCAGCGATCAGGAAGTCGACGCCTGCGTGGAGCTACTCGAAAGTTGGCTGAACAACCAAAAGTCATAAGCAGCTATCCGATGGCGTTCACAAAAAGTCAATCAGCCGGAACGCGTTAGCCTCCGGTTCTAAACCACCCAGGACATGACTTGCGACAAGATTTTATCAGCCGGAAGGCGTTAGCCTCCGGTTCCCACGGACCATGGGCCGAGCATCGGTAACCAATTTGGCCGATTCACGACTATTTAAAAGCACTTTGCATCTCACATGACTAGAACCGCCAAAATCGACCGCAAGACTCACGAGACGCACATCCGTCTGAATCTGTCACTGGATGGAACCGGCCAAGGCGAGCGTCGCTCGGGAATCGGTTTTCTCGATCACATGTTAGACCTGCTCGCCAAGCATGCCGCCATCGATCTGGACGTCCAGGCCGAAGGGGATCTGCACGTCGACGATCACCACACGGCCGAGGACATCGGCATTGCGTTCGGACTGGCGATCGATCAAGCGCTCGGCGATCGCGCCGGCATTCGCCGTTATGGGCATTTCACGCTGCCGATGGACGAGTGCCTCATCACCAGCGCGGTCGACCTGGGCGGGCGTTATGCGTTTGAGTATCACGCGCCGATCGCGGCAGCGAAGATCGGCACGTTTGACAGCGAACTGGTGGAGCATTTTTGGCAGTCGATGGCCGCCAACGCGCGCTGCAATCTGCACGTGCTGATGCATCACGGCAAGAACGCGCACCACATTGCCGAGGCGGTCTTCAAGACGACCGCGCGCGCGATCCGCATGGCCGCCGAGCCCGACCCACGGATGCCCGGCATCCCCAGCACCAAGGGCGTGTTGTAATCGCCACAGCGGCTGGGCAGCAATTGTTCTACAGAGCCAGCGGCTGCAGCATCGGACGGAACGGCCTGATTACCGATCGCCGCGTCGGCGGTCGCCGCCACGGCCTTCGGGACCACCTGCTCCAGGGCCGCCTTGACCGCGTTGGCCGCCGCCAAAACCACCGCGCCCAAACGGGCCGGGGGTCTCGGGCATTTCGAACTTAGCCCCCTTCATCTCCTCGAACTTCGCTTTCTGCTCACCGCTCAGGTGGGCCAGAAGCTTTTGTTCCAGCTCCGTCCGCATCTGTTCGGCTTTTTCGCGGATGCCTTCAAAATTGCGATCCTGCATCGCCGCGGTCATCATTTCGCGGGTTTTCACGGCATTGGCTTCCACGTCCTTCTGCAAAGCAGCGGTTGTGTCGTCGCTCAGGTTCAGTTCTTTGGCGACATCGGGGCTGAGCAGCGCGGCGGGGCCTTGGACCTGCAGAGCGATTTGCTCGAGTCGTTCGAGTTGGTCCGGGAGCAATAATTCTTCGAGATGTTCCTTCGCTTCAGCAGCGCGCTGGGCGGCCTGTTCGCGCATCTGAGTGGTAAACCGTTCGCGCTCGGCCTCGCTGGCGTTGCGGAAGTCGAAGTCGGGACGCGGTGGTCGTTGCCGCTCGGCTAGTTTTTGGAGCCCAGCGACTTGATCTTCATCGAGCTTCAGTTCTTCGCGGACGGCAGGCTGAGCCAACAGGCCGACCAGCAGCATATCGCCGCCGAAACCACCGCGGCCCATCATTCCGCCGGGGCCACCAAAGCCGCCGAATCCACCTTGACGACCGCCTTCACGCTGGCCGGGTGCGTCGCCGCGACGGCCACGTTGCTCCCGCTCTTGAGCAGAAACGCTCGGTAAAGTGCTTGCCAAGACGACCGCCGCCGCCATCGCGGGGGCAACCAGGTTCTTCAGACGCATCGTTGTGCTCAGGGTTAGGGCAACAGGAAATCAAGGCCACCGAAAAATCCAGACCGCTATGTGGCCACAGCGGTCTCGGCGGTGAGTTGCCCTGTTTTAACCACACACAGCGCAGCAGGTTTCGCTTGCAAAACAAATCTGCTGTCGGTGGGGATCCGGTTGCCCCATTGGGTGTTGCCGCAGTATGCTTGAGCCTCAGCAGTTGATCACGTTGACGGCCAGGCCGCCGAGCGAGGTTTCTTTATACTTGCTCTTCATGTCGAGGCCGGTTTGCCGCATCGTCTCGATCACCTTGTCGAGTGAGACCTTGTGGGTGCCATCGCCGTAGAGCACGGCCAGGCGAGCGGCGTTGATCGCCTTGGTCGCTCCCATCGCATTCCGCTCGATGCACGGGATCTGCACCAGCCCGCCAACCGGATCGCAGGTCAGCCCGAGGTTGTGCTCCATGCCGATCTCAGCCGCGTTGGCGATCTGCGCCGGCGTGCCGCCCATGCAGGCTGCCAGGCCACCAGCGGCCATCGAGCAGGCGACGCCGACTTCGCCCTGACAACCCATCTCCGCTGCCGACAACGATGCATTGAGTTTGTAGAGCAGGCCGATCGCGCCGGCGGTCTTGAGCATCTGCCGCACGCCCTCAATGGATGCATCCGGATGAGTCGTCATGTAGTGCATCAGCACGGCGGGGATCACGCCGGCCGCGCCGTTGGTCGGTGCCGTGACGACGCGGCCCCCGGCAGCGTTCTCCTCGTTGACTGCCAGTGCATACAGACTGACGAAGTCCAACTCGCGGAGCGGGTCGGTCGGTGCGGTGGAGAACGCCGTTTCAGCGTCGCGCTTGTCCGGCTGCTGCATCAGCTTTTGATAAATGCCCGGAGCCCGGCGTGGCACCTTAAGACCGCCAGGCAAGATGCCTGCGGTCTGGCAGCCGCGCTCGATGCACTGCTGCATCACTTCCCACAGTCGGTCGAGCCGGGCATCGATTTCTTCACGCGAGAACCTGACTTGCTCGTTCTGGTCGACGATCTCGTCGATGGCCAGTTGGTGGCGCTCGCAGAGTTCAAGCAATTCCGCCGCGCTGCTGAAGGGAAATGGGACGCTGGCCGAGGCGTCGCCGGTTGCTTGTCCCTCGGCGTCGGCCTCTTGTTGCGAGAGCACGAAGCCGCCACCAACGGAGTAGTATTGATTGCTCAGCAGCGGTTTCCGCTGGTCATCCACCGCGGTGAACCGCAGGCCGTTGGGGTGAAACGGCAGCGTCTCCTGTTGGTGAAACAACAGATCTTGCGGCTCGCGAAACACCAGTTCCTCTCCCGTTGCCAGGGTCAGCGTCTCGGTGGAGCGCACCTTGGTGACGACCGCGGAGAGCTCGGCCGGGTCGACCGTGGCTGGCTCCAGCCCGCTCAGGCCGGCGATCACCGCGGAGTCGGTCGCGTGCCCGATGCCGGTCAGCGCCAGCGAGCCAAATAGCTCGACGATCACGCCACAAGTCCGCTGGAGCAGCGTCGCATCGGCGGCCAAGTCGGCAGCAAAGCGATTGGCCGCGACCATCGGCCCGACGGTGTGGGAACTCGAGGGGCCGACGCCGATCTTGAACAGTTCGAAGATGCTGTGCATGAGAATGACCATCGCCGAGGAAGGCGGTACTGGCGGCTCGACAGGGGGCCGATCAGAATGCCTATAACCTAACCGTTCAAACTTTGTGCCAATCACTCCTTCGCAGCGCTTGGCGCTGATTGAGTTGGCCTCCGTCCCTTCAGCAAAACCGGGAAGAACACTGTGATGTTGAACCTAACCCGTCGTCAATATTTGCTCGCTGCAGCAGCCGGAGCGGTCGGGAGTTGTCTGGCCGCCGGCCCATCGCAGGTCGGTTTTGCCCGCGAGCCGATCGAGCGGCGGGGTGAGCCGCGGTTTCGCCCGGCGATCGCCGCCTACTCGCTGCGAAAGTACTTTTCGACGTTCCGCGGCAAGCCTCAGATCCCGGCGGCCGATGGCCCGGCGATCGATCTGTTTGGCTTTATCGACTACTGCGCCTCGCTCGGCTGCGACGCGGAGCTGACCGGCTATTTCCTGCCGCCCGATGCGGATGACGCGTATCTGTTGCGACTGCGGCAGCGCGCGTTCTTGGCCGGCACCGTGATCAGCGGCTCGGCGATCGGCAACGATTTTTCGGTGCCTGCCGGCGAGCAACTCGACGCCCAGATCACTGAGACGCAGCGCTGGATCGAGCGGTCGGCGGTATTGGGGGCGCCGCACTTGCGGATCTTTGCGGGCACCGCGAAGCAGTTGGGCGATGCGGAGGAAAAGCTGGTAGAGGTCAGCGATGCGGTCAATCGCTGCGCCGAAACCGCGGCCGAGCATGGCGTGTTTCTGGGGATCGAGAATCACGGCGGGATCAGCGCTGAGCAGTTGTTGGCGATCATCGAGCGGGTCGACAGCGACTGGGTGGGGATCAATCTCGATACCGGCAACTTCATCAGCGACGACCCCTACGCCGATATCCGGCTGAGCGCACCCTATGCGGTCAATGTCCAGCTTAAGCCGAACATGCGGCGACCCGACGGCACGGTCTATCCCGCTGATTTCGAGCAGATTGCGCAGATTCTTCGTGAGGCCAATTACCAAGGATTTGTGGCGTTGGAATACGAGCACGAAGCGCCTTATGAGCGGATTCCGCCACTGCTGCTGCAAATGCGGACCGCGTTTCTCGGCTAGAATCGACGCTGGTTGCTGCGTCTTCCGGGAACGACGTGGCTCCTCAGTTGTGCTGGGGATTTATTCCAGGGGTGGCACGTCGCTGAGGAACGAAGGGCGTGTGCTCAGGAGCTCAGCAGGGTAATGATAGAATGGTGCGGCTCGGTATTTGCTTTCATCGCTCACGCCCATCGCTAGGGCTCTGAGCGTGCCACCCCACCCGGTCGCTCGTCGGCAGTTCATTATTCCTTTTAATCAGCAAAGCCGTCACACCCTTGGAATCTTCAGACGTTTTTGAGCACGGGCGGTTGCGGATCACCGCCACGTCGGCGGTGGTGGCCGTAGGCAACCCGATCGCCTGTGCGCGGCATTGCATTGAACAGCTTGCGGCGGCCCGGGTAGCGCAGATCGTGTTGCTGCCGGAACTGGCGCTAGGCGGTTATAGCTGCGGCGATTTGTTCACCACGTCGTCGTTGTTGGCTGCGGTTGGGACCGCCGCGAAGATGATCTGCGAGGCCAATCGCGGGACCGGGCAACTGGTGGTGGTCGGCGCGCCGCTGGTCGTCGAAGGCTCGTTGATGAACGTCGCCGTGGTGATCGCTGATGGCCGCGTCGTGGGGATCGTGCCCAAGCAGTACCTGCCGACTTATCGCGAGTTTTACGAAGGGCGGCATTTTCGCGCCGGCGATGGCTCGGAGGCTCCGCTGTTCGATTGGTTGGGGCAGCGCGACATTCCGATCGGGATCGACCTGCTGTTTCGTTGGCGCGATGCCGTGATCGGGATCGAAATCTGCGAGGACCTGTGGTGTCCGGTGCCGCCGAGCAGCCTGATGGCGCTGGCCGGTGCCAATGTGCTGCTGAACCTTTCGGCCAGCAACGAGACGATCGGCAAGGCAGCGTGGCGGCGCGAGTTGGTGCTCAGCCAGTCCGGGCGGTGCATCGCCGCTTACGCTTATGCTTCGGCGGGTCCGACGGAATCGACGACCGACCTGGTGTTCGGTGGGCACTGCCTGATCGCGGAAAATGGCGTGCTGCTGGGGCAGTCGCGGCATGTTGGTGACGGTGAGCAGCCCGATGTCTTCGGAACCACAGCGGTGACCGCGGAGATCGATCTGCAGAAGCTGATGCACGATCGCCGGCTGACCAGTTCGTTTGACGACGGTCGGCCGCTGAACGTGCGGAAGTACCGGCACGTCGAAGTGCCGCTCGAGACGTCCACCGAGCCAGCAACTAAACCGCTGCAGGCGATCAACGGCCGTCCGTTTGTGCCACAGGCTGCCGAGACGCTCGACGAGCGGTGTGCCGAGATTCTGGCACTGCAGGCAGCGGGACTGGCCAAACGGTTGTCGCGGTTATCGGACCGCTCACCGCTGGTGATCGGTGTCTCCGGTGGACTGGACAGCACGCTCGCCCTGCTGGTGGCGATCCGCACCTGTGATGTCGGCGGCTGGCCCCGATCGCGCATCCTCGGGCTGACGCTCCCCGGCTTTGGCACGACCGAGGCGACGCACGACAACGCTCAGGAGCTGATGCGTCTGCTTGGGATCAGCAGCAGCCGGATCGACATCCGCCAGTTGGCACTGGACACGTTCCGGGCGATGGGGCATCGGCCGCTGGGGATCGAGCTGAGCGAGCAGGAAACGGTCGACTCGTTGCAAGCCAAACTGATTGCCACTGCCGATGATTCATCGGACTTGGTGTTTGAAAATGTGCAGGCGCGGTTGCGGACGTTCCTGCTGATGAGTCATGGGTTTGTGCTCGGCACCGGTGACATGAGCGAGCAGGCGCTCGGGTGGTCGACCTACAATGGCGATCACATGTCGATGTACAACGTCAACACGTCGATCCCCAAAACGCTGGTCAAGTTCTTGGTGCGGCACGTGGCGCTGCACGACTCCCCAGCCGAGGTCCGCGAGGTGTTGCTGCGGATCGCCGACACGCCGATTTCGCCGGAACTGTTGCCACCCGATGCGCAGGGGCAGATTCGCCAAAGTACCGAAGCCGTGCTGGGTGCGTACGAGCTGCACGATTTTTTCCTTTACCAGTTCGTCCGCTACGGCTTCACACGCGAGAAGATTCTGTACTTAGCCCAACATGCGAAGTTCGAAGCAAACTACGCGCCAGCCGAGATCGAGCAGGCGCTCGAGACGTTTTTCAAGCGTTTTTTTGCCAACCAGTACAAGCGGAGCTGCGTACCGGATGGACCGAAGGTCGGTTCGGTCAGCCTGTCGCCGCGCGGCGATTGGCGGATGCCCAGCGATGGTGATTCTGGGGCGTTTTGATTTTACGTCGAGGCCGATGCTGCCCCTGGTCAGTAGATTGCCCCCAGCGTGTGCTGCGTCTGAATGGTGTTGGAGCCGCCGCCAATGCGCTGCATTGGGGGGCTGGAGGATCGGTTGTGTGGGCTGTGGGGGGCGAATTTGCAACCGAAAAACTTTCGCCAGGTCGCCCCTGCTGCCACAGGCGGCTAGAATGGCAAGCCCACCTTGGTGATGAAACCGTCTCATCACATCTTCCTTAACCAGCAGTCGACAAGTGAGACCTATGAGCGATTTGCTCGGCTACTTCACCCCTACAGAGAATCGAGTCTTGAAGTTTTTCAATACTTGGGTGACCCCCGCGTTTGTGCTCGCCGCCGCGCTGGCGATCACGACCTTTGCCCATCCGGCTGCCGCAGCCGAGGGCGATCAGGCCAGCGGTCCTCGCGACTGGACCCACTGGCGCGGGCCGACGATGGATGGGCATGCCCATCAAACCAACCTTCCGGAAAAATGGTCGCCGCGCGGTGAAAACGTGCTCTGGCGCAATGAGGAGTTGGCCTCGCGTTCTTCACCAATTGTCGTCAACGGGCGGATGTACGCGATCTGCCGCGCGTTTCCCGAAACGACGCAGGAAGGAGAGAAGACGGTTTGCTTCAATCCCGAGACCGGCGAGATCATCTGGGAATCGTTCCATAACGTGTTCCTCAGCGACGCCCCAGCCGAACGCGTCGGTTGGTCCAGCCCCGTGGGTGACCCCGAGACCGGCCAGGTCTATAAGCTCAGCGTCGGTGGTCTGTTCCAGTGCCTCAATGGCGAAACCGGTGAGGTGGTGTGGGAACATTCAATGTTGGAAGAATATGGGATGCTCAGCACCTATGGCGGGCGAACCAATTTCCCGGTGGTCTACGAAGACATGGTGATCATCAGCGGTGTGCACACCGGTTGGGCCGAAACGGCACTGCCGGCCCAGCGGTTCATGGCGTTTGATAAGCGCACCGGCAAGTCGATTTGGACCATGAGCACCGAACCGCGGCCTGAAGACACGACTTACAGCACCCCGGTGTTTGCTGTTCTTGGTGGTCAAGAAGCGATGGTATTTGGTGCGGCCGACGGCTGCGTGTACGCCATCCAGCCCCGTACCGGCAAGGTGATCTGGAAGCATCAGGCGTCGCCGCGCGGGATCAGCACCACGCCGCTGGTCGATGAGAATGGAATCGTTTACTGCGGACATGCCGAACAGAATGCTCACAATCGCACCATTCTGGGGGCGTTGTTCGCCTTCGACGGCAACACCACCGGTGAGATCAGCGAACAGGACCTGCTGTGGAAGATCCCCGCGTTCTCGGCGGGACGGTCGACACCGCTGAAGGTCGGCGATCGCTTATATGCTGTCGACAACGGCGGTCTGCTGGTGGTTCTGAATGCAAAAACCGGTGAGGAAATCGCTCGGCAGAAGGTCGGCCGAATCATGTTTGCCTCACTCTTGTATGGTGATGGAAAGATCTATGCGACCGAGAATACCGGCCGCATCTACATCTTCCGTCCGACGGAGGAGGGCCTGGAAACGGTATCACAGAATCGCCTCAATGACGGCAGCGAAATCTTTGGTTCACCGATCGCTTACAACGGCCGCATCTACATCCCCACCAACGTGGCGATGTACTGCATTGGCGAACAGTCGCCGTCGTCACAGCCGACGCCCTTGCCCGAACCCAAGCCGGTTTCCGGCGGCGATCAGCCCGAGAAGCTGGCGCAGATTCAGGTGACTCCGGTGGAATGGATGGCAAAGACCGGGGATCAGGCTGCGATTGAAGTCCGTGGCTTCAATGCTGCAGGCCAACCGCTGGGGCTCGTGGATGACGTGCAGTATGAGCTTGTCGGCGGTGGCAAGATTGAGGACGGCGCCTATCAAGTTCCCGAACTCGACTCGCCGTCGGCAGTCTATCTGACCGCTAAGGTTGGTGAGCTGCAAAGCATCGGGCGGTTCCGCGTCTATCCGGCGCTGCCTTGGTCATTTGATTTCGAGGATGGCAAGGTGCCGGTGACATGGACCGGTGCAACCTATCGGCATCAGCCCAAGGAGTTGCCCAATGGCGGCAGGGGGTTGGTGAAAGTCAGCACGATTCCCAAGGGGACGCGCAGTCAAGCTTGGATCGGGCCGACCGACATGAGCGGCTATACGATGCAAGCCGACTTCTTCGCCAGCGATCGCCGTGGGCCGGCGGCCACCGATTCGCTGCCCGATATGGGACTGATCAACCAGCGGTACACCTTGGATATGCAAGGTGCGCAAAAATTACAAATCCGCTCGTGGACGTCACGGCTGGATTTGCGGTTTGCCCATACGGTCGATTTCGCGTGGAAGCCCAAAACCTGGTACACGATGAAGTTTGAAACTGAAAATGGAACCGACAGTGTGACGCTGCGTGGCAAGGTCTGGCCGCGGGGGGAAGCGGAGCCACAGGATTGGATGATCGAGGCAACCGACAAGACGCCGAACCTGCATGGCAGCCCAGGGCTGTTTGGGAACTCGACCGTTGCCGAGTTTTACATCGATAACGTCTCCGTGTCTCCTAACTAAGTCGTGCCCGGAGCTGAGTTGTCGGCTGGCCTCCTTTACCTTTTGCAATAAGCTATGAATCTGAATATTAGAAGCGCCTCTATGAAACGTTTGTCAAAACTCACTGCCTTATCACTGCTGTTGTCAGCAGGGGCGGCAGTTGAGAGCTACGGATTTGATGCGGTTGCCGAGACGGCTAAGCACATTGAGACGATGAATGTTAGCAAAAACGACTGGCCGCAATGGGGCGGGTCGCCGATGCGCAACAACGTCCGACCCGACTCGCAGGTTCCGATCTCCTGGGATGTGAAGACCGGCGAGAATATCCGCTGGTCGATGCCACTGGGGTCTGAGACCTATGGCAATCCCGTCGTTGCCAATGGCAAGGTGTACGTCGGCACGAACAACGGTTCGGGCTATCTGGAACGTTATCCAGCTAGTGTTGACCTCGGCGTATTGCTCTGTTTTGATGAAAAAGATGGCACGTTCCTGTGGCAACACAGCAATGAAAAATTGCCGACCGGCCGCGTTCATGACTGGCCTGACCAAGGCATCTGCACCGCGCCGGTCGTCGATGGAAAGCTGCTGTGGTATGTGACCAATCGTGGCGAGGTCGTCTGTTTAGACACCGAAGGTTTTCATGATGGTGAAAACAACGGTCCGTTCAAAGATGAACCGAACGAGAACAAAGACGAAGCCGATGTCGTCTGGAAGTTCAACATGATGAGCGAACTCGGAGTCAGCCAGCACAACATGTGCTCGTGTTCGGTGACGTTTGTCGGCGATCTGTTGTTTGTCTGTACCGGAAACGGCGTTGATGAGGGGCATATTGCGATTCCCCAGGAAGAGGCGCCGAGCTTCATTTGTATGAATCGGCACACCGGTGAAGTGCTGTGGACCGACAACAGTCCCGGTGCCAACATTCTGCACGGCCAGTGGTCCAGCCCGGCTTATGGCGTGCTGGGCGGGGTCGCACAGGTCATCTTCGGTGGCGGAGACGGCTGGCTGTATTCGTTTGCAGCCGAAGGTGAGAACGGTAAGGCGAAGTTGCTGTGGAAGTTCGACTGCAACCCCAAGGGTTCGTTCTATGCGCTCAACCGAGCGACCCGAAACCATATCATCGCCACCCCGGTGATTTACGACGGACTGGTGTATGTCGCCGTCGGTGAGGATCCCGAGCACGGTGAGGGAGGTGGACATTTGTGGTGTGTCGATCCGACCAAACGCGGCGATGTCAGTCCGACTCAAGTGTTCCATGTCGACGATCTCAACACGCCGCTGCCGCCGCGGCGACTCCAGGCGATGATCGAAAAGGACGGCGAATTGGAGCGCGATAATCCAAACTCGGCTGCGGTCTGGCAATATGTCGGGAACGATCCCGAAGACTTCGAGCAGACCATGCACCGCACCTGCGGGACGGTGGCGATCAAGGACGACTTGTTGTTCGTTGCTGATTTCAGCGGCTTGCTGCACTGCGTCGACGCCAAGACCGGCAAGGCCTACTGGACGTACGACATGTTCGCGGCATCCTGGGCCAGCCCACTGATCGTGGGTGATCGGGTTTATATCGGCGACGAAGACGGCGATATCGCGATCTTTGAAGTCTCCAAAGAGATGAATCAGATCGACGAGATCAATATGGGCTCCGCGGTCTACACCACGCCGATTGCAGCCAACGGAACGTTGTACATCGCCAACCGCAACCGTCTGTACGCGATCGAAGAGGGCGCGCAGGCGGAAGCCGCTAAATAGCAGCGTTGCTGGCACGATGTGAGTCGTCCCCAGCGGACGGCTCACTTGCGGCTTGGCAAAGGCGCTCGGCGTCTGGCCCATTCTTAAGCAGCACAGGACATGATATTCCGTGCCGCTGATAAGTTACATTGTGCCAATCAGTGACTGCCGCCTGGCAACGGTCGGATGATGTAACCTTCTTATGTTCGGGTGTTGATAAGTCTGTGGATCATTCCAATCAACGACTCGGTGTCGCCGTCGTCACCGGTGGGTCCGCAGGGCTGGGGCTGGTGATCGCCGACGTGTTGCTGGCCGCGCGGTATGACGTGATCATTCTCGGGCGCGACGCGGATCGGCTTGCTGGAGCCGGACGCCGGCTTACAAAAACGGCTCGCACCGCCGGCGTGCGTGTGCAGGAGATGCTCGCCGATGTCACCGACGAAGCTTCCGTGGCGGCGGTCTTTGCCAAGGTGCAAAGTGATTTCGGTCGACTCGATGTACTGGTAAACGGTGTCGGCAAAAGCGACCGCGGGCGCACCGATTCTTTGACCCGCCAGCGGCTGATCGAACTCATGGACGCCAATGTGAGCTCAGCACTGCTGTGCTCACAAGCAGCCCTGCCGATGTTGAAGGACTCGGGCGGTGTGGTGGTCAACATTGGATCGCTGGCCTCCAAGGTTGGCGCTCGTTACCTCGGCGGCTACTGTGCCGCCAAACATGCTCTAGCCGGTTTGACGCAGCAGATGCGGCTGGAGTGGCGTGAGTATGGGGTTCATGTTGCGCTGGTCAGCCCGGGGCCGATTCAGCGCGCCGATGCGGGGCAGCGTTACGCGCACACCGGCGGCGATGCCCCGCCCTCAGCACAACAACCCGGCGGCGGCGCGAAGCTGCGCGGGCTACCGCCCGAGCGCGTCGCTCGCAGCGTACTGCGCTGCATTCGCCAGCGGCGCGGTGACATTATGCTGCCCGGCCATTTGCGTGGGTTGGTCGCCGTGGGGCACCTGTTTCCCGCACTCGGAGACTGGTTGATCCGCAAGTTCACCAGCAGCTCAGATAAACGCTAGTCACTGAGCAGCGTTACCCAGGCCCAGCGAACCTCAAGCCGGCTCGATGATCTGCAGACTCGCTGCGACCTGTGAGGCGGCGAGATACGCATCACGCTGCAGCAAGACGAGCAGTTCATTGTGCGGCAGCAGCAGCGACGTGATCTCCACCTCCCCACTACTATTGGGCGTCAACGGATGGCCGTTGAGACGAGCTGAGCGGGCTAGGGGGAGCAGCTCGGAGATCAGCAGCACAACGGTTTGCGCGCCCAGGCCGGTAGGACGATTGAAGCTCCGCCGGTAGATCACCTCCGGGGCTTCGCAGGAGGCTAAACTCGCGTCGGGCAACGCAACGCCGACGCTGTCAACCGCCGGTCTCGCCGACGCAGGCACCATCCGTTTCCATGCGGCATGTAAACGGATGGTGTGGGTCGGCAGCATGAGGTGCTCAGCGAACTCAGTCGCGCTCGGAGTTAAAGTGGACTGGCGTTAAGGTTGGCCGGAGCCACGCGGACCTGCCCCTTAAAACAGACCGGAGGCGAGGACGTTATCAACCGCGTCGCGATAGTTACCATATTCCTCTTTCAGCACGTCGTCGGCTGAACCGAGGAAGGTCAGGCTGCTGATGTTTCGCAGCACATGAATCACACGCTGGTTGGAACTGACCAAGAAGTCCTCTTCGGCCAGGATCGCGGATTTAGCCGATCCATCATCCATGATCACTGTCAAAATCGCAGTCTTGCCCGATTTTCCGACGGCGACTTCCGCGAACAGGATGTCTTCATTGGCATGGCCTAATTCAAACAAAGCCTGGGTGCCAGCGGCATCGAAGACCATGGTCGCCAGCCCAAAGTCGGGATCGTTGGCATTCTGGTGCTGAGAAACCAAGAGCAAGCTCGCTCCGCCAGCGGCGCCGGTTTTGCCGAGCACGGTGAAGTTCAGGTTCGCGACGTTGCGTCCCCCTTCGGCTGGGATCTCCACCACGAAGGAACGATCGGAACCGCCGACCGTCATGCCGCTGCCGTTGACGCGTTGTCCAAAGATCAAGGTTTCAGGCACATCGAACGTTACGGTGTACGTCCCTGGGGCCAACGTGTCAAAGCTGTAATTGCCTTGACCATCGGTGACCCGACTGAGCGGCTGGTTCAACACAGGGCTGGTCAATTGCACCGTCACGCCACCGACAAACGGTTCATTCGCATCGCGGATGCCGTTGCGAACGGTGCTGCCCAAGCTCTGGATGTAGTCGTTGAAGATCGACCCAGAGATGGTCGACGGAACGAAATCTTGAACATTGAGTGTGACCGTTGCGGTCGCCGTTTGACCTTCGCTGGTGATCGTGTAACGGAACGAATCGGTACCGGTGAAGCCAGCGGCCGGCGTATAGGTGACGCTGCCGGTGGCGGCATTGAACGTCACCGTGCCCTGAGTCGTACCGGCGATCGCTGCGGCCGCGGTGACTCGCGGTGGCTGGCCGGAAGTGTTCGGTGTTGCGGCCGAATCATTCGCGGTCAACTGAGCCGAAGTGAACGTGGTGGTGACGCCGGCGACGACGTTGAAGTTATCGCCGCGAGCCACTGGAGGCGCTTCGGCCTGGGCGATATTGACCGCGATCACACCGGTGTCGGAAACACCGTTGACGGTTGCTCGGTAGGTGATCGAATCGCTGCCGAACTGGCCTGCAGCCGGAGTGTAACTCAAGATGCCGCCGCTGATCGTGGCGGTTCCGCGAGTCCCCTGGGTGACGATCGTGAACGTCGGTGTTGCGGTGCTGCCGGTGACAGTCACCAGCGGCGCCAGATTCAACGTGCGAACACCGCCGTCCTGATTGGCGGCCAATGTCGCATCGCCGGCTACCACCGTGATCGCTTGCGGGTTGATCGTAACGTTGATCGTACCGGTATCGGTCACGCCGCCAACGGTGGCGGTGTAGGTGAACGAATCGGTGCCGACTTGGCCAGCGGTCGGGGTGTAGGTGACGACGCCGCCGGAAATCGAAACCGTCCCGCGGGTCGGCTGCGTGCCGATGGCCAGGGTCGGTGTGGCGGTGCTGCCGGTGACAGTCACCAGCGGCGCGAGATTCAGCGTCTGTGCCCCGCCGTTCTGCACCGCGGTCAGGCTGCCATCGCCAGCGTTGACGGTGATCGCCTGCGGGTTGATCGTGACGTTGATTGTGCCGGTATCGGTCACGCCGCCAACGGTGGCGGTGTAAGTGAACGAGTCGGTGCCGACTTGGCCGGCGGTCGGGGTGTAGGTAACGACACCGCCGGAGATCGCAACCGTCCCGCGAGTTGGCTGCGTGCCGATGGCCAGGGTCGGTGTGGCGGTGCTGCCGGTGACCGTGACCAGCGGCGCGAGGTTCAGCGTCTGTGCCCCGCCGTTCTGCACCGCGGTCAGGCTGCCATCGCCCGCGTTGACGGTGATGGCCTGCGGGTTGATCGTGACGTTGATCGTACCGGTATCGGTCACGCCGCCAACGGTGGCGGTGTAGGTGAACGAGTCGGTGCCGACTTGGCCAGCGGTCGGGGTGTAGGTGACGACGCCGCCGGAGATCGAAACCGTTCCCCGCGTCGGCTGGGTGCCGATGGCGAGCGTCGGCGTGGCGGTGCTACCGGTGACGGTGACCAACGGGTTGAGGTTCAGCGTAACTGGGCCGCCGTTTTGATTCGCCGCCAACGTGCCGTCGCCGGCGTTGACCGTGACTTCGACCTCTTGGGCCACATTCACACTGATCGTGCCGGTCGATGTGACGGAGCCGACCGTGGCGCTGTAGGTGAACGTCAGCGGCTCGGTGGTGACATCATCGGTCTGCGGCGTGAAGGTCACGACCGAACCGTTGAGGACCGCGGTGCCACGAGCGGGTTGCGAGGTGATCGCGAAGGTCGGCGTTTCGGTGCTGCCGGTGACCGTGACCAACGTGCTCAGATCGAGTGTCGCCGGCGTATTTTCGGTGGTATTGATGGTGCCATTGCCAGCCACCACGACGACCTCGGTGGAATCGGCGACGGAGGTGATCAGCAGCAAACCGCTACCGTCATTCGCGTTGGTAGGATCGTTTTCCAGATCGATGCGAATGAGATCGTTGGGAATTTCCGACGGCTCATTGAGATAGAACAGGTTGCGTGTCGAATCTTGGTTCGGCGGATCCAAATAGACCCGCAGTTGCTCGACCTCTTGGGTCATTCGCACCGGGATGCTGAAGGCATCAAACGGCCGAGGCAATTCGCCAGCGCCAGCGTCCGGATATCCACCGATTAAAATCGGTCCGATCCCGCCGACATCCAAAAAGCCAGTCGCTGCATCGAACGATCCGACCTGCAAGCCGCCAAACCCATAGAATGGCTCGCCGTTAGGGAACTGGGAAGAAACCTTATAGTGGCGGCTGAAAAAGTTCAGATTGAATGCAACGGCGGCTGAATTGATCTCACCTGTGCTCGTCCGTGGCGCGTAATCCGTTGTTACTGTCGTCAGCCCAAGTGCTGTGCCGGAGGAGTTGAAAAAGTTTGCCTCGGCGATCAGATTGGGAATGTTCTGATCGGCCAGATCAAAGCCGTCAAAGCGGATGATGTATTCAAACGGATCCGTCGCGTCGCCTTGCAGCGCTGTGACGGTTACGTCGCTGTAACCGAGCTGTTCAAGGGCGTTGCCGATTTCTCGAGCGGGTGCACTTTGTGAAGCGAGAAACGTCTCGGCGTCCAGCGTCACCTTTTGACCGGGCTCCTCGCCCTCTGGCGGTTCAAGCCAAAAGGAGATCGTGCCGCTCGCGGCCTGACGCATTTCACCGGGAATCTTCAGGATTTGAGTTTCCGTCAGCACCGGCTCGAGGACGCCCGGATTTTCGACCAAAATGTCGGCAAAAATGCCGAACGCGCCGTACCGGTCGAAGGGGCTCCGCAAGTCGCTATAGAGAACTTCCAAGTGGAAGATTTCGCCTACTCCGACCGTTAGCTCGCGAGTGGCAGCATTGAACGCCGACGCCGAGAAGGCCTCGTCCGTTTCGGTCCGCGGATTGACGTGCAACTGCAACAGTTCCCCGACCGCTTCTCCTCTTGCGATGCGGTTGATCACCCGCAGGGCGTCCAGCGGCGCGACCATGTTGTCGCCGGTGACATCGACAAGGTGTGTCAACTCACCGCGTTCCACACCTTCCAGGTTGGTGGCGCTGCCCGAGCGACCGAGGTGATTGAGCACCAACAGCGCGTCCAGCGGTGTAACCTTCCAGTCGCCATTGACGTCTTCGGGGATCGTGTAGTTGTGCCCTGCCAGCAGGTCACCGGCGAGCAATTGCCGCTGTTCCAACGGCTCGCTGCGGAGGGGACGACGTCGCGCCCCACGTGGGGCATCGTTAGCCTGGGGTTTGACTTGTCGCCCGAAAAGTTTGACTAGCTGTTTCATCGCCTGTCCCAGGAGTTGAGCCACCGAGGTGGGAGGGTCTATATCGTGAAATCGAATAACGAAAGGAGCAAAAAAAGCGGCTCGCCGCCGCACGACTGTGGTGTCTCCCTCAGTCATCCACTAAGGGAATGTAGGTCATCGGTTGCCGTAAAAGCTGACCTGAAAACCAATCAGGCCCCGTTTTAGGCAGGGTAGACCTCCTATACTAACTAGCTTCCCCGCCTTATCAACGTGAAAGGCGGAGATTCTTTTCGAGCCCGACCAGGTGTGGGACTTTGGACAACCATCGGCAGCGGATGGTTCCCCCGACTTAAAAAAATCCAAAAGTGACGGAGCGCACGCCGGTACCGATTGGCGCGGCCTGCCACCGACATTTCCGCCTTAATCAACGATTTTGTCTGGTGCTAATGCGGTCTCTCCCCACAGCCCGCTGAGCGGCTTGCGTTCTTCGGGGGCACACCACAGGGTCATCACCGCATCGTTGGCTTGACCGAGCGGTTGACCGTTTGGTTCCGCGAGACTGGCCTGGCCGGCAACCAAACCTTCCGCGGCAGCATCCGATTGCGAGCGCATACGGCGTCCGATTTCGTTCAGCACCCACAGCGCGTCCAACGGCGTAACGTTCCCATCGTCATTGGTATCGATGAAATGGGTCATGCTCTCCGGGTTGCGCAGGGTCCGCGATCCGTTCCGCGCTAAGTCGTTGAGAATCAGCAGCGCGTCCAGCGGCTCGACGGACGCGTTGCCGTTGACGTCAAATGGGTCCTGAGGGTTGTTCCAGGGGCTGCGGACCCGCTCAAAGGCCGCTGCGATCACGCCGTGCTGGTCGGCGCCCAGGGTCACCAACGCGTCGGTCAGTACCGGTTGATAGATCAGGCGCTCGGCCGCCAGTTCGAGCGCGTATTGCCCTGGCGGCAGTCCGCTGAAGCGGAATAGGCCATCCGCTCCGGTCGTGACCTGCGAATCGACGCCGTAGCGTAGGTGGTCTAAGCCGATCTCCGTCCAGGCGTGCCCAAACGCGAGGACGCTGGCGATTCGACCGCCAGCGTCGTGCACGCGCATCGTTTCGACTTCGCCGGCGAGCAGCCCAGCGGTGCTGGTGCGAGTCAGCAGGTTGCCCTCGCTATCGTAGGCTTCCAGCCGTCCATAACCGCTTCGCGCCTGCAGTCCGATCGCGTCGAGCTCGACGCTGCCGACCGGTTGATCGAAGCGGATTTGTAGTTTTTTATCGGGAGCCCAGTTGCGATGCCAATTGCCGGTTTGACTGTTGAAATAGCCCACCGCCCGATCGCCGGTCGAAGCTTGCCCCTGGATCGCTGCGACGCGGCCGTCCAAGACATGTCCGATGGCGGTCAACGTCACGCCGGCAGCCGTCATTGCCGAACCTTCCGAAAACTGGTCCGGTTCGATCACGCCCTGCAGCAGCGGCAAGCCATCGGTGCGAGTGAGTGTGGCGCTCACGCCGGTGAGCAGTTGTTGGTGCAGCGCACCGTTCTCCTGCTGGCCGGCGCCGCGCACGAAAGCCACTCCGCCGAGCGCCGGTCCGGCCAACAGTGGCAGGGTCGCGCTGCTGCTGTAGATCGCGCTGGTGATCCCCACACGGTCATCGATCGCGCGAACTTCGATGCTTGAGAACGGTTCCAGGGCGATGGCAAACGCTACCGGAGCGGCCTGTTGGCCAACGATCGCCGCGGTTTGCCAAGCTGCACCGTCGACGCGGTATTCGATCCGATCGACGCGGTTGAGCGTGATATCGTTTTGCGGCCCGGAACTGTTTTGATTCGGAAGTGCCACCGCGGTAGCGTAGCCATCGAAGGAAAACACACCGGCGCTTGCGTCGTACACACCGGTCCCTTCGAGACTCAGCGGCACGTCGGACAGATCGAAGATGCCATTGCCATCACTGTCGCGCCAGCCGAGCATGGCCCGCGTCGACTCGGGCAATTGGAAGCTCGTGTAGGATTCATGCAGCCCCGTGCCGGCGCGCATGATGCTTGGTTCCGGTACGAAGCCGGGCGTGGGATTGTTGGCGGCATTGAGGTTTTGCGCGTTATAGTAGCCGCGGCGGTCGGTCCAGGAGCCGGCGCCAGCGTATTCATCGCGAGCCCAGAAAATGTGCCCCAGTTCATGTGTGATCGTGCTCGTCGGCCGTGTCGACGGGACGATCATGTAGAGGCCGCCGGGATAGGCAAACGCGACGTTGAACTCGCTGCCGGCGGCAAATTGACCATCATCGTCATTGGCCGAGTTAACTAAAAAGATCGTGAACGCCCAGTCGGTTCCCAGCCGCAGCCGTGTTTCGTGGTTGAACTGGCGGGCCGCCGCTTCGAGCGAGCCGGCGCCGCCGAGCCCTTGGGCTTCTAGAAATGCGCCGACATACAGGCTGTGCTCTTGGCTGCGTCGGCTGATCGGCTCGTAGCCGGTCTCGACCGGCTGGCGGGCGAACGTCTCGTCGATCACGAACTCGAGCGAGTGCACGGTGCCGAGTTGGTCGAGTGCCTGCGCCCACCAATTCACGCCGTTGCGAACCTTATCCAGCGCGGCGTCGATCGCTGCGGGCGTCCAGTTTTCCGTGTTCGCATCCACCCGCCCGTTGCTCTCAAACAGCACTGGCACGACCGCCACGCGACCGAGCAGGAACTCGGCGGTATCCAGCGGAGTGGCGCCCAGCGGGATCGCCGCGAACAGGTGACGCGGCTCCAGCGGCTCAATCGCAATCGTGCGACGACCGCGCGAGCGGGCAATGCGGGGATGGCGATTGCCGGCGGATCTGGGCATGCACAAAGCCCCGATGAATGGTGATTGAGGAGCGCGAGACCGGGCGGAAAGGTTCATTTGGACGTCGCCGCGGTCCAAAACATTCCCCAAAATAAATCGGACGCTCGGCGGCCCGCAATCCAGCCCAGCGGGTGAGCGCCGGTCAACTCATCGCTAACCCGAAAAGTAACGCGCTGGAAAACACTCCGGCCGGCCCCCGCAGAGGCCGGCCGTCGCTGTGGCAAGCATGCCGAGCGGTTTAGAAGCCTAGGCCCAACCCAGCGAACACGGCATCGACCGCGTGTTCCTCGCCGCCGGCCGCCGAGCGATCATCGGCAAGTTCCTCGATCACTTCATCCAGAGCGACCAGTTGAGGCGAATCGAACACCGTTTGCCCAGCGGTCCGACTGGCAGTCTCCACCGGCGGTGCCGCGGACACATCGACTTGCGGCCGATCCCGCTGATCGCCGGCCGGCTGATCGCTGGCCTGCGTGGCGAAGGTCAGCGGTGACGCCAGCAAGCCATCAGCAACCGGCACGAACGCATCGTGTTGGCTCAGCGCCGCCGCAGCCAGTTCACCTTCACCGGCACCACTGCGCTGGTTGCGGATCGCGTTGAGCACCAACAGCGCGTCGAGCGGCTCCACCGTCCCGCTGCCGTTGACATCCGGTAGGTACGTCCGGTTGACCAACTCTGGCAGGAAGGCTGGCGGCGGGTTCAGCGGGATGGCGCCAGTGCCACCGCCCCGCATGTAAGCGCCCAGCAAGTTGATGATGTTCAAGGCGTCCAACGGCGTCACGAATCCGCTCTGGTTGACGTCCGCTGCGTTGGCCGGGTTTTGGAACGGGTTGGCTTGCACCACGATCGGAATGTCCTCGACTTCGCCACTGTCGGCATCGCCGGTCGGTCCCAGCCCCGAGACTTCGCTCAACCGGAACCGTCCCCAGGTTTGGCCGGCCGTCGTTCCGGTCGGGACCATGATCGAGACCGTGTTGACGCCGATGCCCAGGACCGGGAAGTTGCCCGGAGCATTGGCCGACTTGAAGCGGGTGACTTCGCTGGTTTCGAACACGCCGTCGCGATCCCAGTCGATCCAAGCATCAACATAGAACTGATGCGCTGCCGTGGCCTGTACATCGATCGTGAACTGCGCCGGGAAACCGGATGCGGCCGTGCCGATTTGGACGACTCCGTCGGTGGAGGCACCGCCGGGGATGACGGCATCGGCATCGGGCGTGACGGTGGGACCGAGCGACAAGGTCGGGTCGACACGGTGACGCGGTCCGCCATCTTCCAAGCGACTCGGGTAGGGGGCCGGAGCGTTGCCGTAATCGTACCCACCGCCGACGAACACCGTCATTTCGGTGCGGCCGGTATCACGGTTGCTCTGCAGGGCGTTGCCGACGCGGTCGCGAATGACCGGCGAGTTGACCGCGGTCACACCCGATACGGCGGCCATGCCATCGATGATGATGCGGTTGCCAACGACGGCGTAGGAGACGCCTTCCAAGCCAGCGGCGGTGATTGCATCGGCATAGATCGCGACCAGTTCGTCGGTGGTGGCATCGATCGGCACGACGACGGGAATCGTCGCTCGGTCGCCTGCGGCACCGAGCTGCACCAGTCCGGTTTCGCTGACGTCCAACGCGTAATTGGCATCGCCGCCCAGGACGACTCGGCCTTCGCCCACGTTGACAGGATCGAGTCCCAAGCCGGCCCCACCGATGGCCCGCACCAGTGCCCCGGCGATGTCGTCGAGCGTCGGATTGGCGCCGACGCTCACGGGGATGGCGTTGGGTGTGGTCGTGCCGTTGCCGAAGTCGAGTTCGAACGTGCGGATCAGGTTCGCACCGCGCTGAATGCGGAACAGTTGGCCGTCGAGCACCTCGGGAGCAACCGCGCCGGTTACGCTCGGGATACCGATTCCGAAGCCGACGCTCGTGCCGATTGCTCCACCGATGGTGAACACGCTCGGGTCGGCCACCAACGACGTCAGCGTCGTCAGCGACGAGGAGCCGAGCAATTGCAAGCGGTTGCCCGCTGCCACCGCGGTGACGTTCAGCGCCGTGTCGTTGATCGCTGCGGCCAAGGCTGCCGCGATCTGAGCCGGTGTGGAAGTCGCTACCAGCGGTACCGCGATCGTATCGCCGCGGACATTGCCGTCGGTATCGAGTTCAAAACTGAGCTGGAAATTACCGTCGAACACGGTGACGCCTTGCCCATCGAACGCGCCAAACGTCGACTGCAGGCTGATCTGAGCCGTGATCCCGGTTTCGACTTCGAGGTTCGCCGTCGCGCCGGTCGAGGTGAGCAGGGTGGTGATGCCACCATCGTTCAGCGGTTCGTTGGCGTCCGGCCGCAGGATCGAATCGGTCACGTCGAGCAAGCGGATCACGTAGACCGAATTGTCTTCCCAGATGCCGGCGATCGGTGTCAGGCGAATGACGTTGTTGGCCGCGTCGTAACCGAAGCGGTAGTCACGGCCTTCAACCAGTGGCACGCCATCCTTGGTCAGCAGCACGCTGTTGGAGCTGACGCTGGTGTCGAGGATCCCGGAGCCCGGGGTCGAATCGACCGGCGCGATGCCATCGATCAACTGGATATCGAAGGAGTCATAAATGCTGCCGGTGGTCTCGGTTTGACCGGAGGTCACGCCCAGTTGCGGGGCCCGCGGCGAGATCAGAATCGCCCGCGGTCCATCCTGATCGGCCCGCTCGACAGCGCCACGATCCTTGAAGACCTGTTCACCGATCCCACCGGGCGCTTGCACCGTGGGATCATCGATCCGCAGTTGGCCGTTGACATCCAGGCGTGGGGCGATGATCGGCGACGGTGGCAAACCGATCGCATTCTTCACGGTTACCAGCGAGGCGCGATCTTCGAGCGAATCGATCGAGCTATCGATGATCGGCACGCCGGCCCGTGGAGCGAACGACTCGTTGGTCGCGTCGACAAACAGGTCCAACGACGGCGAAAGCACTTGGCTGAATAGCCCCAGCGGGTTGGACTGCGGGTTCTCCGCATTGGTTTCGTTGCGGTAGAACGTCGTTCCGCCGACAACGGCCTGAGCGCTGGACTGGTCGATCTGCAGACCGGTTTCGTGGTTGGCCAGTACGTTGTTGAGCAGTGTCGGCGACGAATTCTGGCTGACCACGATCCCCTGGCCACCGGGGATGTAGCTGTCCATCGGCGCGGTCGACAGGGCACCGACAGCATCGATGTCTGCACCGACCGCTCCGCTGGTCAGGGTTCCTTGCCGCAGGTCGGTCAAGCGGACAAAACTGAAGCGGTCTTGCGCGCCGAAGCCGAAGGCATCGAGATCGACCGTGCTATCCACCCCACCGATGACGCCGACGTTGAAGAACGTGACCCCATCGCGGCTGACCTGCACACGAACCGATTCGATTTCACCGGTTTCAAACAGGATCAAGTCCGGGCGAGCATCGCCGCTGCCGGTCAAGTAGTTATCGGTGAAGGCCAGCGTCAACACCCCGCCGCTGCCGAGTGACACCGTGGTTAGGCCATCGGTCGGCTCCGTCGGAGGGCCGACGTAATCCGGTGCGCCCAGCGCCCGGGCGGGGTTGTTGAACCCGGGGCTGACACCGGTACCGGCGACGAAGCTGACCACGGAGTCGGCAAACGAGATGCTGCCGCCGGGGAATTGCACGCCACCAAACTCCGCTGGCTCGGCCGGTGTTCCCGGGATGATCGTGCCGCCGACGATGGTGTTGTTGAGGATCCGATCAAACGCAACCGGATTGGCGATCGCCGTGCCGCCGTCCAAGCCGGTGATGCGAATCCCCGCGTTGGTGTTGTGGGCGATCACATTGCTTTGCACCACCACGCCGGGGATCAGGTTCTGCGTGTTCAACTCCACGAGGTTCCGCGGGTAAGACACCACGGTCGGGGAGAGGTCGGTGGAATCTTGTCCCGGGACAGCGATTTCCGCTTCGCGAGTGATCTCGATCCCGGCATCGGCGTTGTAGGAGAAACGGCTGTTCTCGATCATGATCACACCCTGGGCGCTGCGATCACGGTTCTTGTCGCCGCGGAACGTCGATTTGCTGACATCCGCCAGCACGCCGCCGGAGTTGAGGATCACGACATCGCCGAACAGGTTCAGCCGCGAGTTGCCGAGCGTATCGATGCCGTCGGTCGCGACGGCGGTGACGTCGATCAACGCGCGGACCTGCGGGCTGTTGATCGCTTGCGCGATGGCGTCGGCCACGGCGGCGCTGCCGTCACGGCCCGCTGGCAGCGTTGCGGGGTTGACCAGCGGCACGCGGACGCGGCCGGCAGTGACGCCGTTGCCGTTACCGTTGGCATCGAGCAGGTCCATTTCGAACGTGATCGTTGAGACGCCATCGGTCAGTTGGAACGTCGCTCCATCGACGATTTGGCCGGCCGGCAGAGCGGTGATCACCGTGCCACTGGCCAGACGGTCGTTCGTATCGAAGCTGCGGAAACCGAAGCCGCTGAGACTGTGGATGTACTCGCTGCCATCGCGGATCTCGAGCTGATAAGTGCCCGAAGTCGGCTGGGTGGGCGTGCCGGTGGGCAACAGCGGGTCGACGACGAAGTCGGTCGCGTTGGTCGCGTTGAACGCCATCTCGCCGCGTTCGGCAAAACCGATGATGAAGTCGTCGACGTAGACGCCTTCAAAATTATTTGACCGAGCGCGCTGGGTACCGTTGTCTCCGAACTGGTCGCTGGAGCGGAGGCCGCTGAGCCCGAACGGCCCGGCATCGTCGACCGTCAGACCGGCCAACGAGACTTCGTTGTCGTAGACGGGGTAAGCCGCGGTCACGCCGCCGCTGAAGCGGCCGGCAATCGCTCGCTGGACCGCCAGCGAAACTTCGGCAGCGGACATTGAGGCATCGACCAGCACGGGGATTCCCGCCGTCCCCGGTGTGCCGCTGACGGTGACCAGCGCGTCGCTGCCGGCGGCCGCACCGATGCCGCCGGTCAATTGCAGGCGTGGTCCGTTCTGAATCACGCGCAGATCGGCCGTGACTTCCACCGAAGCGGTGTAAGCTCCGACGATTCCGGCATCACCGGAACCGGCGACGCTCGGGTTGTAGTTGTCATTGGAACCGCTGCTCAGACCGACATAGACGGTTTGGGCGGTCTCCGCGGTGTAGTCGAGCGCAAACGTTCCGGCAGCCAGTGGTCGACCGTTGGCGTCGAACACCCGGATGTTGCTCTGGAACGATGTCCCGTCGGCGGCCATCGTCACCCGCAGCGACGAGCCGGCAGGCAGATCGACCCGATAGAGATCGACATCCTGAGCGGTTTGCAACTGCCCGTTGCCGCTGAACGTCGTGTTGCCGCTGATCGCTGGCAGCCGTGTCGCCGTGATCAGTTCGTCATTGGGCTCGCTGCTGAAATTGAACGGCACCTGGGTGGTGGCCGCACCGTTGAGTTCGATCGCTGCGGCCAAGCGGGTCGCGATCGTCTGGGCGGTCAGCGTACTCAGCGGCCCGTCGCCCGGCTGCAGCAACCGGACGTCAACTTCGTCAGCCGCGACGTTCCGCGTGCCATCATTGAGGACGTACGTGGTGCCGCCGACGGCGACCGTGACGCGGCGCGTCGGGTCGGAGGCCGCTTGAGCGTAGTAGTTGGCGATGGTCGAGCCGGCCGGAATCGTCAATGTCGGCCCCAGGTCGATCTCAAAGGTTTCGCCGCCGACCGTGAACTGAGCGCCATCGACCAGCGACGCTCCGGGGACCGCTCGCAGCCCCAGCGTGCCGTCACCAAAGGAGCCGCCGGTGCTGAACTCGATCCGCAGTCGCAGGTTGTCTTGCCCGGCAAAGTCGGCAAGCGACACGCGGGCCTGCCGCCAACTATCGGAATTGTCAAACAGCGGCTGCACCGCGACCGTGACGTTATCGTCGTAGATCGACGAAAGTTCCGGTGACAGGCTCGGGTCGTCGAACTCGTCGTTGAATCCTGGAGCCGCATCACGGGCCAAGTTATTGGTTCCCAGCAGGTGCTCAACGCCATCCTCAGCGATCACGTAGACCCGGAACGCATCTTGGGCGCGGCCGTAGGTCCCGGTGCTGTCGGACTCGATCAACCCGTCGACGCCATCGGTCTCCAAAAAGTAGTTGAAGTACAGCATCGGCAGGTCAGCCGAGGAGTAACCGACCAAGCTGAACGGATTGCTCTGCAGCGCGCCTTTCGCGCCGCCGGGGAAGTTGTAGGTTCCTTCGACCCCTTGGCCGTCTTGCCGCGGCGTGAAGCGATTCTGCCCGCTTCCGGCGACCGGGAAACGCGGGTCGGCCGGTTCGGCACCAAAGTAGAAGCTGGTTCCGCCGAGCACTCGGACCGGTGTTTCGGACGTATCGTTGTAGGCCACTCCAATACCGTGGCCGACATCATTGGCGCGCCGTTGAGTGGTGTGCCAGAGGTTCATATCGAGCGTGCTGAACTCGATGCCACGGGTGCCGGGACCGATATTGATACTCGTTGCTCCACCGGCAAACACCGGCTGCAGCCGTCCTAAAACGTCGAACGCGTAGACGTCGCCCGATGCGGTCGTGCCGAACAGCAACGGATTGCCGGATGAATCGAGCAGACTGGGAATATTCGTCGGGCCGGTGGTCAGGCCCGTGAAGTCCAGCCCCAACAGGTCGGTCGAGGTCGAGATGTAGGTTCCGATCTGGCCCTGGACATGCGCCGTTGGGTTGGCAACCGCGTACAGGCCACCGTTGTCGGACACCGCATAGAGTGTGGTGCCAACCATCGAAATACCGGTGATCACGCCTCCGGGCGGCACGCCGGCCACGGTAAATGCCGGATCGACCGAAGCATTGGCGGCGTTTAGCACGGCATTTTCAAAGACCAACGTCGACCCATTGGCCGTAACGCGGATCCCGGCTGCCTGCAGCGTCGGGTTGGTGTTGACGACCTGCGAAATCCGGATCGCGACCGCTTCGGCCGTGTCGCTGACCAGGAACCGAACCGCGGTCGACCCGCTGCTGACACCTGGCTGACCGACCTGCTGGGCCACGCCGAGGGCGGCCAAATTGCTGATGTTGGTCGCCGTCACGTTGCGGAAGTTGACGCGGTTACCCGCAACGGCTCCGCCGGTGGCTTCGGCAACGGCGCGGGCCAATTCATTCGCGGTGAAGTTTTCTCGGACCGGCACCAGCACGACGTTCGGATCGGTCGAACCCGATGAACCGGACAGGGACAAACCCGAGCCACTCAGCACTGGTGCTGTCGTGGTCGAATCGCCCGACAGATCGACGCGTCCCTGGCCGGGAGTCGCGTGGCCGTGGGCGCCAAAACCGGCGCCGTTAATGGCGATCGCCAGCGACCGAGCCAGTTCTTGGCTGGTTTGCCCCGGCATGAAATCGACGCTGATCGCGCCAGCGTTGGTCAGCGAACTGTTCGAATTGAACTCGAACAGGCGAGCCTGTCCCTGGCTGTCGAGGATCCGAACGTTGGCGCCGTCGACGACCTGATCGGCGTCGATCACGATCACCGGACCGGTTTCCAGTTCGTAGGTCGTCGTCGTCGCCCCGGCGGTCAAGGAGAATCGCACCGGTTGGCCGCCGAGCGTCTCGCGGGCGAAGACCCCGCTCTGCGGATCGGTGTTGAACTGCAGGATCGGGCCCGCATCCAGTTCCAGCCGGAACTGCTGGGTGCCGCTTTGGAGTGTGAAGAAGCTGCCGTCCTGCAGGGCGGGCACGGTGACGCCGTTTCCTTGAACCGTCGTGGCGGCGGGCACCACCAGTTGGTTGCTCGTCTGCTGCCGCGGCGTGCCATCGGGGTTCGTCCCCACGCCGGTCTCGATGTAGCCGCGTTCGCGGATCTGCGTGCCTGCGCCGTTGGCTCGTTCATCGATTTGCACGCCGCCGATCGTCACCGTGCCGCGGTTGGGGACGCCAGGAGCGTTGATGAACTGGCCGGTTTGCGGCGAGAATCCATACAGGATGTTCTGGTAATAATCGTTCCGCTGGCCAGCCCCGATATCGCGGTTTCTCGGCCGCTCGCCGATCGCAAAGCCGAGGTTGTTGTCATAGAACGTCGTGCCGAGCACCGAGAACCCATCGTTGCTGTCGACGACCACATACAGGTCGAACGGCGGGTTCTGCGGGTTCGGGTTGAGTTCGGCATGGAACGTCTGCAGGCCAGTGATGCCGAGGTTCGTCAGCGCGCCGGTCTCGGAGTTGATGCGGAAATAGGCGTAGGAATCGTCGAAGTCGCCGGCCGCGATCGATCCCGGCATGCTGAACCCGAACAACTCACCATTGGCCCGGAAGGCGAGGTCTTGGAAGGAGATGTTCAGGTCGCCGATCTTGCCATAATCGCGTCCGGTGAACGGATTGGCGATATCCAGCGAGTTACCCGTGATCGAGTACATCACCACATCGTTGAGCGTGAACGGTACCACCGAGGTCGCCGGATCGAACAACGTGGGGATGATCGGGGCGTCGAACGTGCTCCGCGCGAAGCCGCCGATGCGATCCTCAGCGATGCGGCGGACCGAATCGACCGGCTCGAGCCGCAGCAGTGGGTTGGTCGAGTTGGCGACACCGAACTGATCGAGCTGAACCGGGATTTGGCTCTGGTTGGAAATCGCGACGTAATATTCGCCCTCCGGCAGTTCAGCCACGCCGATGAACGGATCGCGGGTGCCGGCTGAGCCGCGGGTGAGGTCATGATTGTCAGCGCCGCTCAGCCCGGTCGGCTGATCGTCGGCGATGTTGCTGTCGGTACCGATCAGCATCAACTGGCCGGCCGAGTTGAAGACGTAGATCGCCAAGTCACCGCGGGCGTACCCGTCGGCGTAATCGATGTCGAAGATCGTCGCGAAGAACATCTCCGCATCGTCACGAGTGAGCCGCTGGTAGCCGATATCAAAGCGGTACCAATCGACATCGGTCGCGCCGCTGATGACGCCGCCGACCGTCTTGGAGAGTCGGTTGCTGCTCAGCGGGCCCGAGAGCTGGTTGCCGTTGCCGTTGAGGCTGGCTTCAAACAGTCCGAGCGTCTGGGCGTTGGCAAAGCTGTTGTTATCGCCTGAGGACTCGTAGTTATCACCCACCAGTGGGCCATTGATCGGACCGCCGACCACCTGCACGCCCTTATTGGCGAACCGGACATCGGCATGGCGGATCTGCGTTCCCGCCGTTTCATCGGCCTCTCGCAGGCGGATCTGCAACTGGTAGCTGCCGTGCGTGCGGCCCGCGCGGACCTGTTCGGTCTCGAGCAGCCCGGAACGGTCGCCGCCCTCAGGAACGTTGCTGCTGCGAACGCGGACGTGATACAGGTTGCGCTGGCCGGGTTGCCCTGGCAGGATTACCCGCATCCCCGGATCGTTGGGATTGATCGAGAACGCATCCTGATAGGCGGCGTCCGGAGACCCGGCTGCCACCGGCATCACGTTCAGCGAACGGGCATTGGTGGGATCGAACGTCGACCCACCGGGCACCAGCCGCTGCATCTGCCCCTGGGCTTCGCGGAGTGAACTGTCCGAAAGCACCAGCGTCATGCCGTTGGTATCGATCAGTTCCAGGACCGCATTGAGTCCGAGGTTGGTGCGGTCGATGTCGAGCCACACCTGCGTGCCGGCTTCGGCGATGAACGAGTAGACGTCGACATCGTCGTTGGTCAGGATCTCACCGGGCACGATGAAGCCCAGCCGCCGATTTTCGTCGCCAGCGCTTTCGCGCGGGGCGAGCTCACCGAGGAACTGCGACTGGCTCGGCACCGCGTTGGAGTCGAATCGCGAGTTGCCGCCGGATTCACTCTCACCGACGATCAGCACGTTGCGATCATGGGCCGCCTCGCGAATCATGATCCCGTTCCACGACCCGGCCAGATTGACCTCCTGCGTGGGGTCGGTGGCCAGCAGTTCCAAGAAACTCGTCACCTGCGCCGACGACGCGCTGCTGTTGACGGTCCAGACATGCGCCGTGGTCACGTCGGCAGGCCCATAGTAGGTTCCCAGCAGCGGGTCGGTTTGCAGCGGCAGATTGGTGAGGTTGATGTCCCCTTGGAGCGAGAACGTCTGCGTCCCCGCCAAGATGTTCGTTCGCAACAGGTTGAACCGGTCGGCGGCCCAGCCTGAGTAGACCGCGTTGGTCTGGTTGATGCCGTCGTTGTCGTAGAACCCGCCGTGCGAGAAGCCGATCCGGCGGGCACCGTCGAGCGTGAACAAGCGGAAATCGGCTTCGCCCGGCGTGCCGCTGACGTACAGCACGTCGTCGTCGACAAAGTCGACGTCCTCGTCCAAGTAGCTGATCACCTGGATGTCGCCGAGCACCGCGCCGTTGGCGGCTTCGAGCTGCAGCGTCGAGTAGAGCGTGCTGATCCCGTCCTCGAAGAAGCTGGTCGCAATCCACTGGACATCGCCGTTGGGGCCGGCAAACGTCCCGCGGCTCTCCACGCGGTCCGCTGACACCAGCGTCGGCTGCTGTGTGATCGTGGTGGTCGAGAGTTGGACGACCGTGGTTCCCGTCCGCAAGAACGTCGAGTAGGCGAAGATGTAATCCTGAGCGATCAAGAGCTGCGCATTGTCGCGGACCGTGACACCGCTGGAACCGACGCCGATTCCGACTTCGTTGCCCGCACCGATCATCGCTTCGAAGAAGCCCGGCGTGGCGCGGTCGACGTCGTTGTCGATTAAGGTGCCGTTATTGACTTCCGGCCCGGTCGGCAGCCGTGGGCTGCCATCGCCATTGACCGCGCTGTTGTCGGTGTTGACCTGCGGCAGACCCTGAGGCGTGAATCCGGCACCGACCGAGCGGTCGCCCAGCGCGGTCAGAATCACTTCGAAGTCCGGGTGGCCGACGATCTGCAGCGAGCCGCCGATGCGATCGGCGATATCGACAAATTGATCGGCCGCCGTCTCCAGGCTGCCGCCGGCGACGATGCCGGCGACCCGAGCGGGAATCGCTGGCGTGGTCTGCGAGGCGGGGACCGCGTCGGTATTGCCGAACTTGACGACCAGCGATCCGCGGGCGTCGCTTTCTAACCGCAGCCCGCCAAATACGTGTTGATTGGGGACCTCGATCATGTCGCGGACGATGTGCACCATGTCGACGTCGTCCCAGACGACTTCGGTAGCAACTTGCCCGCCGCGGATTTCCATCCCGTTGAGCGCGTTGTTGTCCAGGCGGTTGCCAGCGACCAGCGGTCCGCTGTTGCCGGTGAACTGCAGCGCATCGATCGCCCCGGTGGCGCGGCCCGGATCCGATTTCTCGTTCCAGACCAAGCTGTTGACGTCGAACGTCAACACCGGCCCGTCGCCACCGATGAAGTCGTTGTTGATCACGACCGGCTGCGCGCCGCGAACAAACACGGTCCCGCTGGCATTTTGCCCGCGGCCGACGCGGTCGAGCTGATTGCCGTCGATAAAGCCGCGGCCATCGGCGTTCAATTCCAGCCGGCTGTTCGCTAGCCGCAACTCGCCCTGATGGACTTCGATCGTATTGACCGAGGCGAAGCCACCGGGGATCCGCGTGGTGCCACCGCCGCCGGCAATCACCGCATGATCGATGCTCGCCGAGGAGGTTTGCCCGATGTACAGACCGCCCCAGTCACCGCGCTGGATCTGCTCGGTGCCCGCTGAGCTGCTGGTGTCAAAGGTTCCGCCGGTTCCATAGCGGTCGTCTTGGATGCTGGTGAAGACCACCGGGTCGTTGGCCGTGCCCTCGGCGATCAGGTCGGCGCCAAAGGTGACGTCGATCCGCGCCCCGCCGAGCTTGACTACGGTTCCGGGATCAATGGCCAAGCGGGCGTCGGGGCGAGCGGTCAGGCGAAGCGTCTGCGATGGCAGCGCCGTGGTGCCCGTTGCAACCTGGTCGACATAAGTGGTGTCCGTGGTGTTGAGCGTCGCGACCAGGGTGAAATCGCCGACCGTTCCATCCTCGGCCACCGCCGCGCGGTACAGTTTCCGCCCAGTAAATCCGCTGCCTGCGGCCACCGTCGGCAATTGGCTCAGTCGGATCTGTCCGGTCTGCAACAGTTCGACCGGCGCCGTCGCGGTGCTGGCGGCGCTTTCGGTCGTAGCGGATGAGAACGCCAGCCGGTAGACATAGTGCCCAGCGGCCACGGCACCGCCGCCGGCGAGTCCTTGGCCCTGGATCAACAGGCTCGACGGGGCCTGCGCCGCGGCGACAGGGCCGCCGGCCGTCCCCTGCACCACCAGGTTTTCCGTCAACACGTGCACGATGTCGGTATCATCGAACCGCGCGGCCGTGGTCAGCGGCTGGAGCGTTCCGCCGCTGCGCGTGGTGACGCGGACGAACAACCCGTTGATCGAGTTGTCGATGATCGTGTTGCCGTAGATATCCGGTCCGATGCGGCTGACCGTGGGGGTAAACGCAACGTTCTGCTGGAACACCGCTTCATCGAATCGTGTCTCGCGGAACGTATCGGGAGTTGCCGCGATCGCCGCATCAGCGCTCTGCGAAATCCGACTGTGGGCAACCGTCGCTCGGGTCAGCGCCATGTCGATCGGCGAGACCACGACCTGCCGCCCGTCGACGCTCACCTGGCCGCCGCCGTAGCGCACATCAGCGAACTGAATATGGTTTAAGAACACGCCCTCGTTTTCGCGATTGCGACGGCTGGAGTTGGCGTAGTCGATGTCGCCGCGAAGGTCGATGCCGCCCCAGTCGCCGGCTTGCGGCTGCGGAACCACACCGCTGGCGTTGCCGTTGCCGACCGAGCGGTCATTGACGCTGGTGATGATGACGCTGCCGGGGATCAACTCGCCCAACTCATCACGAGCGACCAATCCGTTGGCGCCGACCAGCGTTGGCGTCCCCAGAATCTGAATCGCCGCATCGCTGCGATTGACGCTCGCCGAGGTGCTGCCGACCCCGATCCGCGCCTGCCGCATCTTGATGACCACCCCGGCATCGATGACCAGCTTCACGCCTTGGGGGACATCCAACGACGTGCCGTCGGCCAGCGGTGTGCCGGTGGAGCTGTAGCCGATCTGGTAGCTGAAGTTGTCGACGCCGGTTTCCAGGCGGCCATCGGTTCCGCCGTTGGCGACCATGCGGATGGTGGTTCCCGGCGTCGCACGAGTGACCGCATCGTTGAGGTTGCGGAACGGGCGGGCGACGGTGCCATTGCCGCCGGCAGCCGCCGCCTTGTCGACGTACAGCGTGTTGCTCTGGTCCGCGGGGACGAACCAGAAGTGATGCACTCCGCTGGGTTTGCCGTCGTTGTCGCCGTCGAGCAACAAGCCGGGCACATTGCCTTCGCCGACTTCACGAATGCCCGAATTGGCGGCGGCTTTGGTCGTCACCCGCAGTTCATAAGCGCCTTGGCTGCGTCCGCCGAGCCCCGAGCCAGGGGTCGTCGGATTGTAAGCGTCGTTGCCCGAAGCGCTGACGCCGATCACATACGCGATATTTGTGCCACCTTCCAACTCCAGTTCAATGAATGAATCATTGCTGAAGTAGTCATTGTTCTGCGCGATCTCGACGAACTCTCCGGTCAACAGGTTCTCGCGATACAGCCGCAGATGCGTGTCGAGCAGGCTGGCATTGGACAGCCGTTCGGCAAACGTTTGAATCGAAACGGTCGCCGGGCCGTCGAGCGTGAACCGGTACAGGTCGATGTCGGTGCTGTCGGGCCGATAGAGGAACTGGCCATTGACGATATCCGCCACGCTGGGGAACGTCGGCTCGTTGCTCGTACCGGGATTGAAGATGAAGTCCGAACTTTGCGTCACCGGCTGCGGCAAGCTGTCGGCGTAACCGAAGCCGATCGCCTGGCCGATCGCCAGCATGGCGCCGCGGAAAAACGCGCCGCCGAACTGATCGTCGGTCGACTGCTGGAAATCCTGGAAGTCCATCACGACCAAGTCGGGCACGCCGTTGCCAGTCCGGTCGCGGGTCGCTACGGCCAAGCCGCCGGGGCCGCTCCGCGCCAGCACGTCGGCGCCGTACAGATCGCCGACCGCGATCGAGAAAAAGGCTTCGGAAGTCGGCCCGTTGGTCGCCTCGACAAACTGCACGCCGAGGTACTGGCTGAACAGCGACAGGACTTCGCGCACGCGTTCCCGCTGCTGCTCCGAAATCAAATTGAAGTAGGTCCGATTGTTGTCGATCCCGGTGCTCGTCGGGTCGTCGCCGCGGAACGTGGAGGGAAACTCATACTGGATCGTGGTGATCCCGTTGACGGCGTCGGAGGCTTGGCGGAAGAAGTCCAGCGGCACCGGGCGGTTTAACCGCGAGGGATCTTCCGGCCGGATCTGGCGGATCCCGCCCACGTTCGGGCCACCCGGGAAGTTCAAGCCAAACGCGGTCGTGTTTCTAATCTCGCTCTGTAGACGAATCTCTCGGCTCCCGCCGGGTTGGCTCGGAGGCAGATTGAGCGGATAGGCCTGATTGAAGGAGTCACCCGGTTCGCTCGTCACCGGAATATTGCTCGGCGCGACTGGACTGGTGATCGCATTGCCGATCCGCAGCTGCGCAGCGTCGGTCGAGACCTCGTTGGGATTGACCAAACGCGCCAACGGACGGGCAAAGGTTAGTTCCGCGATGTTGGTTGCTGGATCGTAGTTGACATCGATGGGCTTGAAGACTTCGTCATCGCCCGGGTTGACCGTGTCACGGGTAAAGATCAGTTGATAGAAGTCCAGGTTCTCAGCGGACGCCTGATCGAGTCGTTCGCTGAAGTGCACCTCGATCACGCCGACTTTTGGCTCGAGCGTTCCGTCAGCTCGCCGCCGCACCGGCTCGGGAACGACCGCGACCACTTGTGGCGCCAAGTTGATCGTGAACTGCCGGTCGAAATTGCTGCCGTCGTTGAAGGCTTCGCCGTCAACATTGGCCAGCGCCAACGGACCGCTGCCAAAAATATCGATCCGATAGACATCGTCCGGCAGCGTCTCGGCAAACCGGAACACGACTTCATTGGGCGAGTTGCCTAAGCCGACGTAGCCGGGCTGCACCACGATGTCGTTGGCGCCGGTCAACCGCAGCGTACCGGGGAAGTTGGCTCGATTGCCGACGAGCGTGTTGCCCTGGCCCGCTTCCAAAATCGCCGTCACCAGCCGCGAGGCTTCTGGGTTGGTGTTGATCGCATTGATCAGTTCAGCCGCGGTCGTTTCATTGCCCGGGTTGCTGTTGACGCGGACTGTGATCCGGTTGCCATCGACCAACACCAGCGGGTTGGCCGGTCCGCCGGCGTTGGCGCGCTCCAGCACGACGGTCGTCGCTCGGCCAGCGGGGCCGGGCTGAACCGCCAGGAACCGCATGCGAACTTGACCCCCGGTGCCGACGTCCGAGACAGCGGTGGCGGCATTCGCGCCGCGGAGCGTCACCGAGGTGCCGTTGGGGACCGCCGTGCCCAGCGGGAACAGCGTTGCACCGCTGACCGAATAAACGTCTAACAGTTGCCCTGCTTCCGGATGCGCATTAACGGCATTGATCAGGTCGCGGACCTGCGTCGGCCGTGCCGGGTTGCTGTTGAGACTGATGTTGATCACACCATCGGCAACGCTGATCACCGGCGCCCCGGAGCCGACACGCGAACTGCTGGTGAAATTGACAACCAGCCCTTCGCCAGCCGCGCCGCTCTGCACCGCGCGGAACTCCAGCAGCACCTGATTATTCGTCCCCAAGTCGCTCGTCGCCAACGCCGACTCGAACACGTTATCGGCGCCCCGCCGCGTGATCTGGATGCCCTCGAGCGTCGCTGGGTCGATCTGTGCCGCGTCATCGAAACGGAACACCAGTTCCCGCGGCGAACTGTTGAGCACGGTGCCGTTATCGAGCAGCATCGAATCGTTGGGCTGGATCCCTACCAGGTTCGGACCAGCGAGCAACTGCCGCTGCTCCAGCGCTTCCAGCAGACTGCGGCGGTCCTTCTTGCGCGGCGCACGCTTGGCGCGCTGGTCACGGCGACGACCGCCCAGCCGTGAAAAGACTCCGGCCCCCTGGGTGTCAGATTCTGCGGCAGCGTTAGGACGAAGATTCGATTTGCGGATGGACATCCACTAACCTCTTAAAGGCCACGGGGGCGGTTAATGATTGCGATAGTCTGAATACGAGACAGCCCAGAGCCGGCCAGCTCCAAGCCGCGTCGCCATGAGGAAGCTCCTCAGGCGATGACAACTCAGTGAGGTGAAGATGGAGAAGACGGGAAGACTGGGAGGCTTCTATGGGATCGTCACCAAGTGTAACTCAGCACTGTGTTAACGCAACGAAAATCGCGTTCCACACGGTGATTGTGCGATTCTGTGACGGTTGTATCGGTCACAAGGAGCGATGTTTTCCGCCGTTGGTGTTGGATTCACCGGCCTGCTGAAAAGTTCCCGCAATTGCTACCAGCAACCGGCGGGCGCTCCTTAACCGATTCTTCTAAAGGAGCGTTGACGGCCTAACAGGCGGCCGATAGGCTACTGCACCCCGACCGCGGCACCTGGGATCGGTCCAGGCTCCTGCCGCCTCCGAAGAACCACGTCGTCCGACGTACAAACACCCGCAACGAGAGAGTGACGAGCGATGGCCGTCCCTAAGAGAAACCACAGTAACAGTCGCACCGGTAAACGTCGGTCACACGACCATCTGAAGAAGCGGCAGCTCGCCTATTGCCCGCAGTGCAATACCGCGACCCCAACTCATACGATTTGCCCCAAGTGCGGGTACTATCAAGGCCGTACGCTCGTGGAGTCGAGCGAGCAATAGTTATTGTTCGGGGTAACATGGGGTTGGACGTCGAATCGATCGGGCTGGTTTTTCCAGGTCAAGGGGCACAGTCCGTCGGGATGGGGCGCTGGTTGCTCGAAAACCACCCCGTCGCCCAGGCTTGTTATCAGCGCGCCTCCGAGGTGCTCGGCTACGACGTAGCCGAGCTGTCGCTCCAGGGGCCCGTCGAGCGGCTCAATGCCACCGAGTTCAGTCAGCCGGCGCTGTTCGTCTGCTCGATGGCCGCGGTGGAAGTGCTCCGGGCGGAGCAGCCCGAGTTGGTGCCGCGTGTTGCTGCGGTGGCCGGTCTGAGCCTGGGTGAGTATTCGGCGCTCTGCTTTGCCGGCGGACTCGATTTCGAGTCGGCGCTGCGATTGGTCCAGCGGCGTGGCCAGGCGATGCAAGCGGCCGCCGACCAGGTCGACAGTTCGATGGCCAGCGTGATCGGGATGGAGCTGGAAGCGATTGCGACGCTCTGTGATCAGGCTCGACAGCCGGGCGAAGTGTTGCAGCCGGCCAATTTGCTGTGCCGCGGCAACATTGCGGTTTCCGGCCATCGTCTGGCACTGGAGCGGTTTACGCCGCTGGCGCTGGCTGCCGGGGCGACCAAAGTGATCCCGCTGAGTGTTGCTGGCGCGTTCCATACCGAATTGATGCAGCCGGCCGCGGCGGCGCTGAGCAAAGCGCTGGATGAGGTTCGGTTGCAGCCGCTGACGTTGCCGGTCTATAGCAACGTCGATGCGCAGGCACACCGCGAGGCCGGCGATTTTCGCGATCTGCTCGCGCGGCAGTTGGTCGGGCCGGTGCTCTGGGAGCAGTCGGTCCAGCAGATGATCGACGACGGTGTTCAAGGATTTTTGGAAGTGGGAACCGGTCGCGTGCTGCGTGGCACGATCAAACGCATCAACCGCAAGTTGCCGCTGGATGGTTTTGGGGACGGCGAAGCAGCCGCCTGATGTCGCTCCGCGATCCACAACTAGAGCAGCCCCTTACTCGTTTTGCTTTGGAAAGTTTTGAAAATGGATTTGTCACTCAAGGCGGACCTGTCCGGCCAAGTCGCCGTGGTCACCGGCAGCTCGCAAGGTTTGGGTAAGGCGGTCGCACTGGCGCTGGGCGCCAACGGTGCCCAGGTTGTCTGCTTGGCGCGGTCCGCGGAGAAGCTGGCTGAAACGGTCGCTCAAATCGAAGCCGCTGGCGGTTCGGCCCAAGCGGTCGCTTGCGATGTCACCGACCGAGCGGCAGCGGCCGCGGCGATCGCCGCGGTGCACGCCGAACGCGGGCGGCTCGATATCCTCGTCAACAACGCCGGCATCACCCGCGACAAATTGATGCGCGGGATGTCGGACGAGGAATGGGATGACGTGATCACCACCAACTTGACCAGTTGTTTCGTCTGCTGCCGGGCCGCAGCCAATTTGATGCGCCGCGCTAAGTACGGGCGGATCATCAACATGGCGAGCATCTCGGGGCTGATCGGCAACCCCGGCCAAGCCAACTACAGCGCCAGCAAGGCTGGGATGATCGGGCTGACTCGGACGCTCAGCAAGGAACTGGCCAACCGCAGCATCACCGTCAATGCGGTCGCTCCCGGCTTCATCGAAAGCGACATGACGGCCAAACTCGGCGATGTCGTGATGGAAGAGGTCCGCAAGCGGATTCCAGCCAACCGGGTCGGTAAGGCAGAGGATGTCGCGGCGGCGGTCCTGTTCCTCGCCTCGCCTGCCGCAGGGTACATTACGGGGCAAACGCTCGTGGTGGACGGCGGGATGGTCGGCTGACGGGCGCGGATGAGCAAATTAGCTGTTTCGTGAACCGGCTTCGCACGTGGCCTTTTGTGACGCTTCCTGATACTTTCTCGGTGAGCGTATTGACGGCTTTTCCTGGTTTGACCTATCTTTCACCCCTCAGGCGAGCGCACTGAAGGCGCTCGCAGGTAACGGGGCAGTGTCCAAAGCTTCGCGACCAGCCGCAGTTACAGTGCCGGTCTCCCAAATCGCGATTTTTTCCCCATCAACATCAAACTGTAAATAGATTTTTTAGGAGAGACTCATGGCTTCGGTCGAAGAACGCGTTGTCGATATTGTCGCTGAGCAATTAGGGGTCGATAAGGAGAAGATCACCCGGGAGACGTCGTTTGTGAACGACCTCGGTGCCGACTCGCTCGATACCGTCGAATTGGTGATGGAGCTCGAAGAAGAGTTCGACATCAATATCCCCGATGATGCGGCGGAAAAGATCCAGAAGGTCGGCGAAGCCATCGACTACATCGAAGCGACCAAGGGCGCTGACGCGAGCTGAGCTGCGGCTCTGAGCTCGAAGGCGTCCCCGCATCGGCAATCGCCTGTGACAGATCCGAGATGCCACTCCGCTGCGCGGGTGGCATTTTTTTTAGGCGGCCGGCAGGTTGATCAGTGGCCCGACACTGGCTGCTTTTGGGGAACGCCGGGCACTCGAACAGTTACTCTTAAACCTGCAACGGACGGACCGATCTTCAGATGAATCAACGGCGCGTCGTCGTTACCGGCATGGGACTGGTAACCCCGCTTGGCCACTGCGTTAACGAGGTATGGCAAAAGCTGCTCGACGGACAGTCAGGTATTCATACCCTGACCACCCTCGATACATCCCAGTACAAGGTGCACTTTGGCGGTGATATCGCCGATTTCGATGTCGGTGGTTTTGCTGATCCGAAGGAAGTCAAACGGCTCGACCGCTTCACGCAGTTCGCCCTGCGAGCCGGCGGTGCTGCCGTGGTCGATTCCGGTCTCGACTTTGACTCCGAAGATCGCACCCGTTGCGGCGTGATCCTCGGTTCGGGCATCGGCGGACTCGGCGAGATCGAAATGCAGATCGAACGCCTGCTGATGAAGGGGCCGGATCGGGTCAGCCCGTTTACGGTTCCCAAAATGATGCTCAACGCCGCAGGCGGTAATCTGTCGATCGTGTATGAGCTGAAAGGTCCCAACTTTGCCATCGCCACGGCTTGCGCCAGCGCGACCAATGCGATGGGTGAAGCCTTGCGGAGTATCCGCAGCGGCGAGACCGACGTGGTGATCACCGGCGGCAGCGAAGCAGCGATCACGCGGATGGGGCTGGCAGCGTTTCAGAATATGAAGGCGCTTTCCACCCGCAACGACGAACCGGCCCGAGCCAGCCGGCCGTTCGATAGCGGGCGCGATGGGTTCGTGCTCAGCGAGGGCGCCGGAATCGTGGTGTTTGAGGAACTGTCTCGTGCTCAGGCCCGCGGTGCGAAGATCTACGGCGAAGTCCTCGGCTATGGGACCACCAGTGATGCCAGCCACATCACCGCGCCCGATCCGCTGGGCCGCGGCGCTTCGGCAGCCATGCGCGCAGCCATCGAAGACGCGCAGCTGAACCCTCAGGATGTCGACTACATCAACGCCCACGGCACCGGGACGCCGCTGGGCGATAAGGCAGAAACGCGGGCGATCAAGGAAGTGTTTGGTGACCATGCTCACGCGGTCGCCATCAGCAGCACCAAGAGTTCGCTGGGCCACTCGCTCGGCGCTAGCGGCGGCATCGAAATGGTGATTGCCACCAAGAGCGTGGTCGAGGGGATGATCCCGCCGACGATCAATCTGGAGAATCCAGATCCGGACTGCGACCTGAACTACACCCCGTTGGTCCCGCAGAAGCGCGACGTACGGATCGCGCTGAGCAACAGCTTCGGCTTCGGCGGACACAACGCCTGCATCATCGTCGGTAAAGTGCGATAGTGCGACCGGCCTGAGAAGGTGGTCGACCGCTCCGTCGGCCGAACGGCGGGATGCGAGCGTGCGCTCGGTGTGCGCGGCTACTGGATCACAATGTTCCGGTACTGGCCGCCGTTTTCTGCCGCGATCCGCTTCATCTGCTCCTCGGCGTTGCGGGCTCCGGCGGCCGAGTAGCCGGGATAGCGGATCGTGTGAATGATGCTGATCGGACCCTCTTCGCCAAACAGATTGCTTTGGCGATTGTGTTGGCGGATCACCTCTTCGGTCTGAGCCGCAAACTCACCATCGGAGAGCAGGAAAATCACGTCCGGGCGCAGCTTGAATGCGAACGGCAAAACCTCGGTGGGCGATTTTCCGGGCTGCTGTTGAATCGTCATCGCCCACCGTCGCAACGCTTGTTTGTTAGCGGCCGTCGCCAGGGCGCTGGTCGGCTCGTCAACGTTGCTCGCGGTCAACCGCATGTAGTCGGGACTTTGGTCATAGAACACGACGTAGAACCGCTGATGCGCCTGCAGGGCCTCGACCGATCGCAGCAACTCATTTCGCGCTTCGTTAAAGTTCCGCATGCTCTTGGAACTGTCGACCAAGTAAATGAAGTGATTTCCACCACCCTCGACGCCGGCGAACTGAACTTTGGCGGTGGTGTTCCCTTTAAAGAGCTGAGAGAGATTGTTCATAGCGCTGGGGCGGGTGTTGAACAGTTCCATCGCCGGCGCGGCCGACGGCAGCTCCAAAGCCAACTCGGTCACCGGAATCACGCCCATCGGACTGACCTCCAGCGCCGGCTCGGACGGCTCCTGCTGGGATTGTTCCGGCAGCGCTTCGCTGGCTTCAATCGTGAAGGTCTCTACTTCCGCCGAGGTTTCTGAAACGGCTGCGGAAAAGGCGAGCTGATCGCGCGGCTTTTGCGCAGCAAGCGAGAGCGTTCCCAGGGCTACCAACACGAGCAGGTGAGCCACGGTGCTGGTCAGCCAGGCGGCTGGCCGAAACCGACGCTGCTCCGGCGCAATCGGCACTTCATCCGACAACGCAAGGTCGCTCAGAGCGACACCGACCACGGGCTGCACGACTCGCCCGCGCTTTGAATCACGGATCTGAATCTTCGGGACGGCGGTACTGGCGACCGAAGGCGGTCGCTCATTTTCGACTCCCGCGCGAGCCGTCGTTCGTTTTTCAACGGGATGAATTTTCACGGCGGAAAGATCGGATGTGGGGAGAACCGTTGGAACTTCCCCGGGCTCAGTCCCCGTGGTGATCGGCTCCGCTGCCGCAGGTGCAGGATTCGGCGCAGGTACAGGAGTCGGCGCAGGTACAGGATTCGGCGCAGGTGCAGGATTCGGCGCGGGAGCGGGTGCCGACGACGTTGCCGGCGGGCGGCTGGGCAGCCTCGTCACAGCAGTGATCACGGATGTTTCACCCTCAGGTGGCTCAGCGATGTGGTCATCGCCGGCCGTGAGCACGCGCCGCTGTAGATTTTGCAGCCGGACATTCCATTCCGTATCGTGGCCGGCTGGCTGGCGCTGGCTAGGGCGGCCGCCAGCGTGCTGCTCGTTACTGGTCCCGCTGTCGGCCCAGTCCGCGCTGGTGATGGCGGCGTCCAGATCGCCGCGCTGACTGGCGAGCAATTGCCCAATGGCAGCGATCAAGGCATCGGCCGCTTGCCGATTTCCATCGCTTGAGATGCTCTGCTGTCCAGGTGAAGCAAACAGCCCGTCTCCGTTTCCGCAGGCCGGCACGTGGCCGAGCGATCCAGCGGCCGGCAACTGCGGCTCCATCGCGGTTGATGCGATCGAGCCACCCCGTCGGGCAAGCAGCAGCAACTCAAGCTCGGCCGCTCGGGCTTCCAGCCGCGCCGCAGCCGCTTCGGCCCGCACGCGGACGAGTTCCAGTTGCAATTCGCGATCCGTGCTACCAGGCAGTTGCGTTGGGTTCACGACGGTTTCCCCATGTGAGGGAGCTGTGTATCCACCTAGGCTATGCTTAGCAGTTAACGTGTGCAACTATTTTCACTGGTCACAGCGGGTGTGATCGCAGAGAGTTGTTAGCGAGATCTGCCGCATCAGAAAGCACTGCTCTGCCGGCCTGCCGTTTGATTGGCAAAGCCGCCGGGTACACAACCACAGACGGGAACCGACAACTGAACTGGACCCCGAGTTTAAAACCACGGGCCGTTCGCGGTCATATCTGCTAGTATTGAGAGGCGCCTATTCGGTGTTGGATTAGTCGTTCGTAGTGCGCCCGCAGTAGTGGATCGGCAATTGGCTGTGGCTGAATGGGGTATCGACCCGGTAAAACGTTCAATGGCCCGACGCCTCCGCTCATCGACATGTGTTGATAGGAAGATCTTCCGCGCAGGATAAAGTACCGATCAGCGTCATCAAGCGGATACGTAACGTACGGGATCTGCAACAACTTCTGAGCTTTTAGTAGAAACTGTCGATCTTCGCGTACATTTTGATGGGGATACCGCCCACAGTTATCCCACAATGAACGCGTAAATGCGGTCAGCGAGTGATTCATCCACTCGAATGACGCGTGGTTGTCGTGTAATTCTCCATCGTCCCAGTAGCCCCAGTATCGCTCAGCGCGGTAGATCGGGGCCTTGGATCGACGCATCTCATCGACCGAAAACGTCAAACGCCATGGCATATAAATGTCGTCGTCATCCCAAACCATGATGATCCGCCCGCTGGCATGTTCGATGGTGGCGTTGCGTTTCTCCCCCAACGTTCCGAACCGGCAATCCATGTTAACTGCTCGGACGCCCGGTAGGTCGCCTTCGAACAACTGCCCAGGGCAATCATTCAGAATGATCAACTCCTTGTTGGGATAGTCTTGCTCCAAAAACAAAAAAATCGATTCCATGACGTAGTCTGGACGACCGTAGGTTGGCATCACGCAACTGACCAGAGGCACATCCGATTGGCGAAATAGATCCTCCAGGTCATTAGTAACAGCAAGTTTGCGAGAATCGCCAGGTGGCACCGCCGGTGGTTCAGACGAGGTGTTCCATTTCCGCAGCCGGCAGCGCTGGCTCAATAGGGATAGTCCTCCACAGCCGCAGTTGTGGCAGCGAACAGTCAAAATGCTCAGGCCCCCGTTTTGCGAGCAAGATGAGCAGATCTCTCGCCGCGAGAGAATGATGGATAGCTGGGCGTCGCTCAGTTCCCCCTCCGCGTGCAGTTCACGCAATACATCAACCTGCTCATCCTCGGATAACGGTGAATCGTTCACAATCTCTCCTCACGCTCCAAAAGACAGTTGCAACACACCTACCGTAATTTCATCCAGGCAGCAAACACCTGCTCCCAAGACCTGGCCGATGCTTCCAGACCCCAGTCAATCTCCACCTGCTGTCGAGCACGTTGGCGCATTTCTGCACGCTCGTTGGCTTCGAATGCGCACCGTGACGCCTTGTAGACGAACTCGCGGCCATCGTGACACAGCCAGCCAGTTCGCCCATCCTCTAGCAACTGGGGCCATCCGCCGCGATGATCAGCGACGACGATACTTCCCGAAGCCATCGCTTCGAGGCCAGCTCGTGGCAAATTTTCAAACGTATCCGAAGAAAATATAACCGCTTCGCAATGTCGATAAAAATCCTGCTGGGACACCGAACCCGCAGGTGCGGTGCGGATGAAGTCGCTGGGCTTGCCGAGCTTTTCTTCAACCTGGGGTGACCATCCCAGTACCAGCCCTTCCTTTAACACCGGAGCTGTCATGGTTTCGTAAATCCATAGCTGGTTCGAGGCAAACTTGGCCGGATCAGGGCGAGAAATTCGTCCGAAACAAAATCGATCCTGAGGACGGTCTGAGATAAAAGGAAACTCCTCACAGTGAAAATAAGGTGTAAAAAAAAGTGGGCGAAAAACGTTCAGGTCACGAAGCGCCGGGCTGACTCGCCTGTACGCATGGGCTGTTTGATAAAGATGGAAATCAATGTTTCCCTGGGCGTGCATCTTGATTTCGTCATCAAAATTCCAGGTCATGCAATTCACCCAGGAAATCGTACGAGCGTATTTGCGAATGTCGTTAAGCGATCGCAAAAAATCGCCGTTGCAGAATGATATGACATGATAACCTTCTAGCGATTTCCAATCTCGTGCGGAGTGGTAGACGCATCCTCGATCTTCCAGCTTCATTGACAACAAGTTGTCATCGAGAGTGCCCGTGTGGCACACATGTACCTTAATTCCCATGTGTTGCCAGCAACGAATCTGGTGATCCAGTTCCGTATCGGCGCCACCTAAACGACTGGGATGTCCGATTACACATAATCGATCGAGCGCGGCAGGTGAGGTGGATTTCTGCGACATTATGAGGAGTTTGCTGGAGAAAAGTCGGAAAGGGACGGCAAAGCAATAGGCAGGTGAGCCAAGGAGGCTGGCAAGCAATGTAAACGAAAAAGCAGCTTTTCCCCAGATGGTGGTTGATCCTGCCATCTGATTGCCTTAAGGTGCCGTTGTTCGGCTTAGCTGTCGGTTTGCACTGTTCTACTTCACTACTCGCCTGAAGACGAGAAAACACCCATGAATGGTTCCTCAAGTAGCTCGAGTTCGATGCATTCGGGCGACTTTGCGTTTGGGGTGTTTGCTGGGTCATCCAGTTCTAGCGGGTGGTTGAGCAGTTCTTCCTCGTATGTGAGTTCATCGAGTTCATCCGCGGACTGGTCTAGCTCATCGAGTTCCAGCAGTGGTGGTTCCAGTTCATCCGGGGGCAGCTCATCGAGTTCCAGCAGTGGTGGCTCCAGTTCGTCCGGTGGTAGTTCGTCGAGTTCCAGCAGCGGTGGTTCCAGTTCATCCGGGGGCAGCTCATCGAGTTCCAGCAGTGGTGGTTCCAGTTCATCCGGGGGCAGTTCATCGAGTTCCAGCAGCGGTGGCTCCAGTTCATCCGGTGGCGGTTCATCGAGTTCCAGCAGTGGTGGTTCCAGTTCATCCGGGGGCAGCTCATCGAGTTCCAGCAGTTCTGCAATGCCACTGCCGCAGCCGAATATCGATCCTTTGGACGAAACCGGGCAGCCCTGCACCGAATCGCCAGGGGTGCGTGCGATGGATGACGAGGAGGACGAGGAATGTCCAAGTTGCCAAGGCGATCCGTCGAGCACGACGTGCGAACTGCCACCCAGAGTGAACGTCGACAGTTGCGCTGTCGCTCCAAGCGGAACGACTAACGCACCCGTTAACTTTGCAACTGGCGAAGTGACGGTCGACGCGGTCGATGTCTCGGTTGCTGGATCGCCGTTCCGGATGCTACGCAGTTACAGCAATCGTTTGTCAGGCGATTTTATCGGTCCGCTGGGCAATAATTGGCTATCGCCTACCGTCCCCTACTTGGCGCAGAGCAGCACGGGCCGGATTGTCTTCGTGCGCGGCAAACAACGCGTTTGGTTCGAGAAAATCGGCACCGATTTCCACTGCCTGTTCGGCCAGGAGAACACATTTTCGCTTGAATCAGTCGGCGGTGGTGAACTGGTTCTGGCCATTCAGACTTCCCGCGGCCAGGAGGCCTACCGCTTCTACGACCTGGTGCCAGACGATCCTCGCTCGGGCCTGATGATCGAACACCTGAGTCCCTACGGTCGCCTCACCACGGTCGTGGCTTACGATCGTTACTGGCCCGCCGAACTGCAGTGCCAACAAGCAGGTCGCTTGTGGTCATTGCTGTTCGACTTCGACGTTGACGACCGAGTCGACTGCGCAAGGCTCCGGTTCAGCACCGATTCCGGGACCTCGTGGACACCGCTGCGACGCGCGTGCTATGAATACGACAGCCGATTTAACTTGAAGCTGGTGATCGAACAAGCCCATGACGCAACGTGGACCGATGTCGCCAAAACGCACTACCGCTGGTATGCCGAAGACGAGCCGGGCGGGTTCCTGGGGGCGTTAAAGTTTGTCATCGGTCCGCAAGCCTTCGCTGAAATGGAGACCGATGGGCTGGACCCGCTGACCGCCGATGACGAGGAACTGCTCAGGTACGCCGATCAGTACCTCGAGTATGATGAAGACCACAAAGTCATTAAAGAAATCGCACAAAATTGCGCCGGTTGTGGTGGCGGTGGCGGTACCGGCAGTCAGGGTGAGCAGTTTGAACGCAGCGAATCTTCCCACGCCGATGCCTGGAATCACTGGAAGTTCAAAACCGTTGTCACGCGAGCCAACGGCAACATCGAAACGGTGTACACCAATTACCTGGCCCAGGTGCTGCTGAAGGAACTTCGCGAATCGGCGGTTTCGCCCCGCAAATGGCTCCAGTATTGGCGGTACGGTACTGACGCCCACAACCAAGGGCAGGTCGTATTGACCGCCGACCCGGCCGCCGTGGTCAGCTTCAATGACGCGGCTGCCGACCTGAACGTTGCTTTGGCCGCCAACCAAGGCATGCTCACCCATTTTACGTACGGTTCCACCACAACGGCATACCGTGAAACGCTTGGTGACGTGCGCGGGTTGCTAAAGATTACGGAAATCCAGCACGGTACAGCCGGAGCGTTCATTCGCCAGCAGGAATTGCTATACAAAACTTCGGACGATCCCGGCGAAACCGTCAAGGTGTGTGGCCGAGAAACAAAGTATCGTCAAGAGAATGCTACCGAGCCTGTCGTGACTGAATACGATTACCTGTGGTACACGTCGCCGCAGGTTGCCATCAAACAACTCGTCAAACGCTTGCCGCCGGTCACGACGGCCCAGAATGGCGACAACACGCCCGCCACGATACGCCGTTTCTTCGATCCCAACGGTAGTCTGATATTCCTGCAAGACGAGCGTGGGATCGTCACGAAGAATACCTTCGACGCCGCCACGCGCCGCTGGACTAAGCGGCAAGTTGACGTCGACGGATCGGAGCCTGGTTTGCCCAGTGGCTGGACCGTCGGCGGCACGTCCCCGCACCTGAACGCAACCACCGATTTTGCCTATGACGCCTTGTCAAGGCCCGCGCAAACGCTGGGGCCGGTTCACGAGGCGGTCGTTGCCAACGCCGCCATCTTGGTGCGCAAAGCCGAATGGATCGTCTACAAAGACTCGGCGACGGGCAATCAAATTTGGCATGCCCAAGGCTTCCAAATCGTCTCGACCGGCGCTTTTGTCTTGGTCGATCCGGTCTCGATCACCTTTTCAGATCTCGCTGGTCACGTTACCGACATCATCCAGTCGCGCCGCTCCAGCGGTTCTGGAAAACTGAGTCCCAACGACACGTTCTTACGTGCCGATTGGACTCGGTGGAGCGTGCGCTTTTACAATTTGCAAGGCAAACCGACAGCTAACCGAACCTACCACACCATTCCGCCCCAGTCGCCCGACCTGGGGCTTGCTGGTGTCACTAGCGCGCCAGGTACCCTGCATACCCATTACGAAGAAAGTCATCGCGGGTACGACCCGCAAACCAATTTGGAAATCCGCCGGATCAGTGAAGATGGCACGATCACGCGAACCGTCTACGATGCGATCAATCGTCCGACCGAAACGTGGATTGGCACCGATGACGTCCCCAGCGGCGACACCTGGCAGAATTGGTCGCCAACCAACAACGCCGGAACCAATCTCGTAAAACTGTCACAGGCGACGTACGACGATGGCCAATCCGGAGGCCTGTCCCTCGTCTCGCAAATCGAAGCGTGGGTTGACCAGGCGACCACTCGTGTCACGCGGTTTTCCTACGATTTCCGAAGTCGTCTCCGTTTGACGATCGCTCCCGAGCGTCAGTGTACTCAGCTAGTTCTCAACAACCTTGGTGAAGTCGTTGAAACAACCGGGCACGACGGCGCCAGTTCCGCCTCGCCGCCGGTTCCGGGAACGCTGATCGAAAAAAGCCAGTCATTTACCGACAATCGTGGACAAGTTTACCAGACCAAGACTTTTGCGGTGGACCCGTCAACCGGCAGTGTCGGCCCAGCTTTGACCGGCAATCGCTGGTACGACCCGGCCGGAAGCCTGATGAAAAGCATCGGGGAAGGTGATGGCGACGTCTACACGCGGTACGAACGCGATAATCTAGGCCGCGATACGGTCTCCCTGAGAGGGTGCGCAGCCGCCGCCGCGCCTGGTGGCGAAGTGGTTGTCAGCCGCACCGAAACGGTCTACGACGCGGTCGATAACGCCTTGCTAGCGATCACGCGCGAGCGGGATATCGACAGCCCGATCACCTCTCCAACGTTCCGTGCCAGTTTTCTTGCTCACTGGTATGATGGTGCGAGTCGTTTAATTGCCAGCGGCGATTACGGGACCAACGGCGGGACGCCGTTTACCCGTCCGGCCACCGTCCCATCGCGCAGCGACCAGGTGCTGCTGACAACCGTCGCCTACAACTCTGCTGGCGAGGCGTTTAGCACCACCGACCCGGCTGGCATGGAGACGCGCCAGATCGCGGATGCCATGGGGCGAACGACCGATAAAATTGAAAATTACCAGGCAAGCGGTAGCGGCGCTGACGTTAACGTCACCACCGAACTCATCTACACACCCGACAGCCAAATCAAGACGCTTACCGCCAAAATGCCAGGTGTCGGAAACGATCAAGTGACCCATTACATTTTTGGCGTCTCACCAGCCACCGGCAGCTACCTGACGGTCAACAACCTCCTGCTGGCTACCCAGTACCCAGAAGACACACCGACCAAGCGCGAAGAGTATGCCTACAACGGCCAGTCCGAGCGTATTCGTTTGAAAGACCAAAACGGCACGGTGCATGACTACGATCGTGATGGGCTGGGGCGACAAGTGGAGGACCGGGTGCCCACGGTCGGCACCGGTATTTCGGCTGCCGTCCGGCGAATCGTTACCACGTTCGACATTCGCGGGATGCAGTGGTCGGTCAAATGCTTTGATAATCCCAGTGTCGGATCGGGAACGGTGCTCAACGAAGTCCAGATGGAGTACAATGACTTTCGTCAATTGTCCAGCCTGGCTCCTTCTCGAGCGAGTTCTTCTAGATGGCTACGCTCGTCGAATTGGGCTCTGATGGCGAGCGATTGGGTATCGACTTTCTGGGCCCACTGGCGTTGCGCCGGCGTCCGTTGTAGTCTGTTTCATGGCGTATCTCAGTGCCCATTTCGGGCGGCTGAAGGGTTGAGTTTTCAGCAGAATGCGTCGCTTTTTTATCATTTCAAGAGCACAATTTTCGACAATGCGCTCCAGCGTTCAATAACGTACAGAACGCAGTGTGTATTGATGGCTTCCAGCAGGCCAGTTGCCCTGAGGTTTTCTATGATTGTCTTGCTTGGCTCAAGTGGATTTATTGGAAGTGCATTCGCTCAGGAATTGCGACATCGGGGTATTCCGTTCCGCACCGCATCGCGCGCAGACCTTGACTACTACTGCGTAGAGACATTAGTCTCCTACTTGCGCGCCGTACAGGCCTCCTTTCTAATCAACGCGGCTGGCTACACCGGTAATCCGAATGTTGACGACTGTGAATCGAACAGGGGCGAATGCCTACTCGCAAATAGTGTGCTGCCGGATCGCGTGCGTCAAGCCTGTGACGCAGTGGGGATCCGGTGGGGGCATGTATCAAGTGGGTGCATCTACAATGGTGAATCGGAAAAGCACAGCGGCTTTACCGAAGCAGACTCCCCTAATTTTACCTTCCGTAGCTCCCCCTGTAGTTTCTACGCCGGGACGAAGGCGTTGGCAGAGGAACTGCTGTCATCCTGCGATCTGGTGTACCTGTGGAGGCTGCGAATGCCGTTTACAAATATCCCGCATCAGAAAAACTATTTAACTAAGCTGATGAGCTATGAACGTTTGCTAAATGCTCGAAACAGCATCACCTGCGTAGAGGAGTTTGTGTCAGCTTGTGTAGATTGCTGGATTAAAGAGCTGCCAACTGGGATTTATAATCTAACTAACACCGGGGCGATTGTCACCGCCGAAGTTACCGAAATTATTCGCGTTGTGCTTCGCCCTCAACAAGCGTTTCACTTCTTCGCCGATGAGCGCGAGTTCATGGAGCAAGTAGCGGTGGCGCCTCGATCAAATTGCGTCTTGGACAACAGCAAGGCGTTATCACTCGGGCTTCGTTTGAGCGACACGCGAGAGGCAATTAGAAAATGCTTGGTCCAGATGGCAAAGGTTGAGTGAAGTGCCCCAATCTGCAAGCCCATCTCTTCGCAGTCCGAGGAAAAGGTGAATCATTTGGATAGCGGCATTTTCACATCGGTCCGCGTAGGCGTATTGCTTGCGGGCGGAACAGGATCCAGGCTGGGGCCGCTGACGCTGGGTGTTTCGAAGCACCTGCTGGCGGTGCATGACAAGCCAATGATCTTCTATTCGCTGTGTTCACTAATGCTTGCTGGAGTACGGGACATTATAATCGTTGCGGCACCTTGCGATATTGAATCGTTTCGAAAGTTGCTGGGACATGGAGAAGATTATGGAGTCAGTATCCGGTATGCGGCGCAACAATCTCCTGGTGGTGTTGCAGATGCCTTGCTTGCAGCGGAAGAGCTTGTGGCAGAAAGGCCAATCGCTGTAACGCTTGGCGACAACTTCTTTCATGGCCCTGGGCTTGCTCAGGCGATCGGACGAGTCTCCCAGAGCGATTCTGGTGCAGCAATTTTTACAATCCAGGTAGCACAGCCATCTAGGTACGGTGTTGTGACTTTTTCAGATGATGGCGAGATAGCCGAAATTTGCGAGAAGCCGCGGTTTCCTGATTCCAACTGGGCCGTTCCTGGGTTGTATTTTTATGACTCCCAAGCGTTTGCATTCGCAAGATTACTCAATCCCTCTGCACGCGGCGAGCTTGAGATTTCTGACTTGAATCAGCTATACCTCAAGCAAGACCGCCTGAGGGCCGTTCCGTTGCCGACTGCTGTTCGCTGGGCAGATCTTGGAAGTGTGCAGGCGTTGCAAGAAACAAGTGACTATGTCATGCGATTTCAACAGGCAACCGGGCACTATATTGGTTGCCCTGAGGAAGTGGCATTTAGCCTGGGTTGGCTACCACGCGAACAACTAGTCAGCCGAGCCCGGTTTATGCCGAGCGATTATGGGCGATACCTGCTGTCAATTGTCAACGGGTAGTTGCATTTGGTGAAGTTGTGCAAGGATTTTTTCTGCGGCTGGATCATGTTGTGGTGTCAATTCTTCGACGGGGTCTGCTTCTATAGTTCCGATGTGGTTCCACAGATCGGTGAATCCCGCTTCTCCTGCTTCACTGCCATGGTATGAGCCATTTCCCCAACGATACACGCAGGTCGGGTTGGTGGTATCCTCGTATTGAATAAAGTGGGTGGCGTGAGTCCGAAGCAGGCTGCCCATCTGAAGATCGAAGCTAAGTTCACCTGTTTTTGGATACCCGCCGACCTTCTTGAACAGTTCCGTCGTCATTGCCCAGGTGGAATGAAACCGTCCGATTGCGTTGGTTTCAATTCTGGCTGCACCAATCGGCATGTCGTAGGTTGACCATACATGCGATGGTGCAAAGTGGGTAAGTTCATTCCTGCCCGACCAATTCCATGCACGTCCAATTGCGGGCAAGTGCCTCGGGCTGTAAATCTCGTCATCTTCCCAGGGAATAAGTATTGTGGTTCGCTCGTCCACCAAGGTGGCAAGTGCATTGTACTTATCTGGAAGTGTCGGGAAGCGGTCCGAGACAGTCAGCAACCGCCAGTTTGGCCCCGACTGGGGGCTGTACTGGTTCGCGTCATCCATGATGATCAGCTCGCAGCGATCAGCCGGGTAGTTTTGCGATAAAAAACAGGCCAGTGAATTCCGCAGCATAGCTGGACGCTTGTACGTCGGACAGATGCACGAAATAAACGGGAGTTCTGATCCTGAATTCACAATATCTGGCGAAAAGTCGAAAACCCGAAAATCCTCACGATATTTATCACGCACCAGATTGGCCAACTCAGGTGTGTAATACGCTTGCCATGGGTTGATTCCCTCGGTGCCCATTGCTGGCGGCGGCAACTCTTGTAGGCCCAAAAGTTTACAGGCAGATTGCAGGTCTCGTTTGATGTGCTCGACCCTTCCAATTAAATCATATTCCTCGAGCGATCCGCGTGCCGTTAATTGCTGGACGAGCGACGCGGCACACGGAGGTTGCGGATTTGCCAAATGCACCGAACGCACGAAGCATTCAAACGAGTTTTTAAATGCTGTAGGCCAAATCTGCCCCTTGGCCAGAGCGTTACAGAACAATACTACGAGACGCTCGTACGGGCTGCGGACAAAAGCAAAGCGAAGACTTCTGTCTGATCCTCCGCTGTCACCGATGAGGGGCGATACATTTGCTCGTTTGCTAAGCGTCTGAGCGGTCGCTGCCCCACCACAGCCAGACGGTGCGACAAACTCCGCCATGCGTGAATCTGCGCTTATCAACCAGCAGTCGGGTCCGTCGTCACGCCGGATGTTGCCGACCGCTTCCCCGTAAGTCGCAATTCGCTCGGCAATGTGGCGCCGCAAATGCGGGTCGGCGATATCTGTCGGATACACGCAGTGATTTCCAGGGGTGCGGTCCAATTCTGCTGAGCCGCCAGAAATGTTCAGGTGCCGAAACGGAGAGCAACCACGAAGAATGAAACTGCGTTTCTCAATTTCGACCGGCAGTGAGACAAAGGATTCTCCCAGCCATTCGTGGGCCTGCTTAAGAAAACTAGTGCCAGTACAGTCGCTATCTGTGGGGTAGCCACCGACACCCTCCCACAACGTCCGAGAAATGGCGATGGAGGCATGCGCATTCCAATCAGGCTTGGTGTAGTTGTCGTGAAGCGATTCTTCCCCCCAGTATGCCAAAAACTGTGCTGGCCGAAAGAAGTGAGCCCCGGTCAACCACATCGACTCGTAAATAGTGGTTAGATGCCATGGCAGGTAAACATCGTCGTCATCCCAATTCGCTAAGATGTCGCCATGTGCGTGTCGCGCGGTCGCGTTACGCTTCTCGCCGAGAGTTTTGAACTTTGGGCGATAATTGAAAACACGTATGCCGGGAATTTCGCAAGACAGAATCTGGCCAGGGCAGTCATTCACGATCACAAGCTCTTTGTGTGGATAGTCTTGCTGAAGAAACAAGGCAATCGACTCGTTGACAAGCGATGGGCGACCGAACGTTGGCATGACGCAACTGATCAACGGACGCGGTGCCGACGATGGCAAGGTGTTCACTTGCGGATTTTCTAATTCGAGGAGATTGGGATCTGGCCATTTCCGCTGGCGACAGACACCGTCAGCATATCTTTCTCTCCTTCGTGGCGATGCCGAGCATTCAACGTGCAGTACCCCTGTGTTATTACTGAGACGACAGTGCTTGCATATCTCGCGGCGCTCGATAATTACCTTGCTTTCGCTAGCAGCGGGAGAGCTATAGTACATTTTTAGAGAGAGGTTGGCTTGACGACTCATCGGGAGCACAATTCCAGAAACGCGAACGATCGGCGATATGACTACAAGCAGACCAAAACCCTAATCAAAGTGTCGCCATCCTATCGGTGAACTTTGAGGAGTAGCCAACAAAACAATTGTACCGTGATTCTGAAGACATTTGCACACTACCGTGCCAGCGACGGGGAAACCAACGTGGGTTGACGAATGTTCGCTGGGGTGTCCAGTAGTCGCCGGGCTCCTGGCTCGTAACAAAGCGGGGGAGTTGTTTGCCTCAGGCGAGGGGCGATGGGTCAGTCGCCAAACGCCGAATCTGGCTTCCGCTGGACCGATGGATTGGGCTATTGCTTGGAGAGCTAGGCAAAGCGGCTTAGCGGAACAGGGCGGAACGCAGACGTGGCGAAGGTCGATGGATGAGCATGGTGAGGCGGAGTAGCACCGACTCGCGACGGCGACGGATTTTGATGTACCAGTACAGCCGTGAGGGCGAGCGCGGCTCAGGGCCCGATCGGCGGCTGGTGGAAAAACTGCGTCAAGCTCGGCGTCCGGTGGCGATCTACGGTTCGAGCGTCCGCCGGCGATTACGCGGGCGGTGGTATTCGCTCGTCCCGGTCCGCCGCCGCGCGATGGCAGCGGTCAGCCTTGCGATCCTCAGCGGCGCGCTGCTGCTCTGCCTGGCCCACTGGTTGGCGATCACGTGGCAGCCGTTGGCATACCGCGAGCCGCTGGCCAGCGCTTTTCGGCTCGACCGCCCCGACAGTTTCGGTACTTGGGTTCGATGCCTGCTGCTGGCGCTGACTACCGGCGTGGCGCTGCTGGTTTACCAACTGCGACGGTATCGCAACGACGATTATCGCGGCAGCTACCGGATTTGGCCGCCCGTGATCATCTTGATCGGCGTGGCAAGTCTCGACAGCGTCGTTGCGCTGGTACCCTGGTGCGGCGAGCTGATCGACTTGGTCCTGGGAAAACGGATCGCGATGGCCGGAGCCGACTGGATTCGCATCGGTTTGACCGTCGGCGGCGCTGCGCTGGCCCTGCGACTGGTCGCTGAAGTGCGGCACTCGAAGCTGGCGGTAGCGATGATGCTGGTCTCGGTGGTCTGGTTCGCTCTGCCGCTGGCCGCTCGCTGGGGCGTGCTGCTCAGCGACACGCCGCTGAAGTGGTGGCTGATCACCTCAGCACCGCTGCTGGCCGCGGCAACGCTGTGCCTCGCCTGCACCGCCTACTTGCGGATGTTGTTTCGTGAAGTCCGCGGGCTCGACCAAGAGGACCGGCTCGCTGATCGTCTGCAGCAGTGGAAAGCCAACCTGTTTGCCGCTCGGACGGCGGAGCGGGTCGACGAAGCTCGACCCGCCAAATCGGCCGCAGAGAAACCCAAATCAACCCGAGCAGCGAAAACGGCAAAAGCGACTGCGGCGAGTCCGCCCGCCGCTGACGACGAAGCCGCCGCCGAGTCCACTGAGGATGCTAAACCGACTGCCAAGCCGCAGCTCAAGGAACGCTTCAAGGGCATCGCCGCCGTCGGCCGCTATTTCAAGCTCCCTAAACGAGCCACGAAGACGACAGCGAGCGCGGAGCCGACTGCGCTCCAACCCGATGCTGAGCCGCAGCCAGTCGCGACCCCGCGTGCCGCTGACAAACCGAGTACCAAACCGATTCCCGAACCCGCTAAGTCGGCGCCTAGGCCAACTGCCCAGACAACCTCCGATGGCGACGAAATGGACAAGTCGGATCCCAAGTCCGACAGCGAAAAACCGGCTCGCCGGGGTCTCGGAAGTCTGCTCGGCCGCTGGCGGCGCTCGGCGGCAGCAACCGACGATGAGGCGGGAACTGCGGCTCCCGACGCCAGTGCCTCAGCACGATCCAAGGGAGCGACCGCAATACCCAAACCAACAGCCAAACCCGAGTCAGCGGCAGCCGCACGCTCCGCACCCACACCGGCAGCGGGCAACGACGATGGCGACGGAGATGGCGAGCATGACAGTGATGATTCGATCGACTGGGCGTCGATGAACAAAACCGAACGACGACGGCTGAAACGCGAAATGCGGCGTTCGGGCGACGCCGCCTGATGTCGCCCGTCAAGGACTGAAGTGCACGAGGGCAAGCATGATTGACTATCGCCAAGAGCCCGAGCTGAGCGTCGAGGAGTTCATCGACGTCCTGGTTCGCTCGACGCTGGCCGAACGTCGGCCGATCGAGGACCGGGTCACGATGGAGGCGATGCTCCGCAATGCCGACCTGCTGGTGACCGCGCGGCACGCCGGTCAATTGGTCGGGATCGCCCGCGCGCTGAGCGACTTTTGCTACAGCACCTACTTAGCCGATCTGGCGGTCGACCAAGCGTTTCAGCGGCAGGGCATCGGCCAAGAACTGATCCGCCGCACTCATGAAGCTGCGGGGCGGGCGACGACCTTGATTTTGATCTCGGCGCCCAAGGCGGTCAGCTACTACCCGCATATCGGGCTGATCCAGCACGATTCGTGCTGGACCATTCCCCGCGTTGAATAGCGTTAAGGGGTCAGGAGTCAATTGCCGCCAGCGGCCCTTCGGGTGCTTCGCACAATTGACTCCTGACCCCTTAACCATCATGCAGGCACGTTGGCCTCGACCCAGTCGCGGGCGAGCAGCCACACGAGTAGCCCCTTCTGGGCGTGCATGCGATTGCCGGCTTGGCAGATCACGTCGCTCTGCGGCCCATCGATCACGCCATCGGTGATTTCTTGGCCACGAATGGCTGGCAGGCAGTGCAAGACGCGGGCATGTTTCGGTGCGGCTTTCATTAGCCGCTCGTCGATCCGGTAGTCGGCAAAAATCTGTCGTCGCTCGGCTTTTTCCGCTTCCTGCCCCATGCTCGTCCAGACGTCGGTGTAGATCGCATCGGCATCGACAACCGCTTCCATCGGATCGCGCATCTGGCAAACGTCGGCGTCGGGGTACGCTTCCTTGACCCGGACGCACCAGGCGTCGTCGACCTGGTAGCCGTCCGGGCAAGCGATGGTGAACGACATCCCGAGCATCGCGCTGATCAACATCAACGACCGCGCGACGTTGTTGCCATCGCCCACAAATACCAGCCGTTTGCCAGCGAGCGAACCGAACGCTTCCTCGATCGTCATCGCGTCGGCGATCGCTTGGCAAGGATGGCTGAGGTCGGTCAGACCGTTGATCACCGGCACGAGATCGAAGGACGCAAACTGCTGGACGCGATCATGGCTTTTGGCGCGGCACACGACCACATCGACGTATTCGCCGAGCACGCGGGCAAAATCGGTGTACGATTCGCGTTTGCCCCAGCCGACTTCTTCGCCCAAAAACAAGCTGGTGCCGCCGAGCTGTGCGATCCCGGCTTCAAAGCTGACGCGGGTCCGCAGGCTCGGCTTTTCGAACAGCAACGCCAGCACCCGGCGCTCCAGCACCGGTGGGCGGACTCCGATCGCCAGTTGCTGTTTGAGGTAAGACGCCGTCGCCATGATCTGGCGCAGTTCGGCGGGTGTGATGTCAAAGAGCGTCACTAAATGTTGCATGCTCACGACTCAATCGCTTGTCGTTCAATCGTTTCCAGGGCCGCTCGCAACGTCTCGAGCATCGAATCGGACTCCTGAACTGTAAGGTTGATAGGGGGACACACCAAGAGTGTCGTTTCACCCGAGGCCCGCATGCGCAGTCCCAATGCTTGGCTGGCTGCGAGCACTTCAGCGGCCGGCACGTCGACTTGGACAATCGTCCACAATCCCGTCGTCGACACGCTGCTGATGAACTCAAAACGGTTGACGAGTTCCTGCCAAGCCGCAGCCCAATGTTCGCTCAGCGCCGCAAGTTGCTCGGGGCCGCCTAGCTCGACCACCGCCGCGGCGGTGGCGCGAACCATCGCCCTCAGCACAGGATAGTCGCGCAGCGGCAGTCGGCCTGCAGCCCGCAGCGAAAAAAGCCCCTCCTCGGCCGCAGAAGGGCTCCGGTCGTGATGATCCTGCAGGCGATCGATCACCGCAGCGTGAGCCAGCAGCAAGCCGCCGGGCAGACCGCCGGTCCAGCCGGCTGCAGCCGTCACCATGTCGGCTTCGATCCCCTGTGTTTGATGGAAGAACCACTGGCCGCTGATCGCTGGGGGTAACTGCGTTTCGTCCACGATCAGCAGCGCGGCGTTGGCATCACAGAGTTGCCGCACTTCCGCCAGATAATCCGCAGCAAACGGCTCACCGCCGCGGTTCCAATCGACCGGCGCGAGCAGCACGGCCGCGGTGTTGGCATCGATCGCCTTGCTGAGTGCCCGCAGATCCCCGGCAGCAACGTGCTGGAAACCGGCGGCCAGCGGCCCGCCGAAAGCCTGACCAGCAACTTGCCCGCTGGCCGATCGGCAGGCGAGCGTGTCGCCATGATCGCTCCCCAGCAACGTCACGATGCGATGCCGCGATGACTGGCTACCGTCGTCCGCAGCAGCGAGGGTGCGCGCGATCCGAATCGCCCACTCGTTGGCCTGTGCCGCCGAGGGGAGCAGCGACACATCGCCAAACTCCGAAAAGGGGACACTCCACTCGGCTGCGATCGCGTCGCTCAAAGCGTCGTCGGCACCGCCCAAATACGACTGGCAGCCGTCAGTCAGCGCCGCGACGATCGCCGTAGCGCGGTGCCCCAGCGGACTGGCATAGCCTGCCGCCAGGTCGAGCAACCGCCGCTGCGAAGCGTCGATGATCTCGACGCCGCTGGCGGATACGACAGTGAACGGCTGCTGGTGGATCAATGCGCTCTGTTCCTCTTACCGCGACTTGCGGATCTCCGTGCCGACGCCAGAGGTCGTGTAGATCTCCAGTAACAGCGAATGACGCAGGCGGCCATCGACGATGTGCACCTTGCCCACCCCGCGGTCGAGCGTCTGTAAGCAAGCTTCGACCTTGGGAATCATCCCCGAATCGATCACGCCGCTGGCGATCAGTTCTCGCGCTTCGTCAGCGGAGAGCGAATGGATGATCGTCGAGGGATCATCTTTGTCGCGGCGGACGCCGTTGACGTCCGACAGGAACACGAGCTTTTCGGCCCCCAGCGCTTGAGCGACGGCCATCGCCGCGGTGTCGGCATTGACGTTGTACAACTCGCCATCGGGGCCGGCGCACATCGAGGGAATCACCGGGACTTGGTCGGTGTACGACAGCCCTTCGATCACATCGCGATCGACGCGGGTCACATGGCCGACCGCGCCCAAATCGACGCCGTCATCGGTGATCAGCTTTTCGCCGAACAGGACGTTGGTGGTGTCGGGCGAGAGGTTGATCGCCCGGCCGCCGAGCTGTTCGATCTCGTTGGCGAGTTGGCGGTTCAGGTCACCGGCGAGCACCTTGCGGACGATCTGCAGCGTCGCCGGATCGGTCACCCGGCGGCCGCGGATGAACTCCGCCTTGATCCCCGCTTCGGCCAGCGCCTGCGTGATCGCCTTGCCGCCGCCATGGACCACGACCGGCCGCATGCCGACGGTTTCCATAAAGATGATGTCCAGCAGAATGTGCTGCCGGGCCTCTTCGTCCTCCAGCAGGCTGCCGCCGAGTTTGATGACGGTGGTTTTGCCGCGAAACTGACGAATCCATCCCATCGCTTCAATCAGCGTATTTGCTTTCTGGATAGCCTCTTGCACGCTCGAATGTTCTCGCTGTTAGAAAGTGCCTGATGGATTGATCGGTGGCGACGCCTGGTCCCGTTTGGTCCCGCAGATTCGCTCAAGACCGGTTTCGCCGCAGTCTTCTGGGCGGCAAAAGCCGATCACTGTAGAGTGCTGCACGGTTGAAAGTCAATCAAGCTTCGCCGCCTAACCACTGAGCGGGAAAAAAGTGTCCGCCCCCTTTTGTGCGAAGCACCCGGAGGGCCGGTTCCGGCAAAAGGGGGCGGACACTTTTTTCCCGCCGACCCTAACCCGTTGGAAACAGAATGAGTCAAGAGTCGTCCCCCCGCACCACGACCGCGCTAATCGGCGGCGGGCGGATGGGCCAAGCGCTGATCGATGGGCTGATCCGCGCTGCGCGGTTGTCGGCCGAGCAGTTGCACGTGGTCGAACCCAATCCGGCTGCACAGGCCTGGTGGCGGCAGCAGCATCCGCTCTGTCGCCTCGATGACCAGATTGTTCCCGCGGTCTCGCAGGCCGAGACGGTGATCTTGGCGGTGAAGCCGGACATGATTTCCGTCGTCGCCGCGCAGGCCGCAGGCCACTGGGGCGGGCGACTGGTGATTTCGGTCGCCGCCGGCGTGACGCTAGCGAAGCTGACCGATTGGCTCGGCACCGACCGCGTCGTCCGCGTGATGCCCAACACGCCTTGCCTGGTCGGGGCCGGCGCGTCGGCCTATTGCTGCGGCGGCGGGGTGAGCGACGCGGATAAGCAGTGGGCTCACGAGGTGTTTGCTGCGGTCGGTTGGGCGACAGAGGTCGCTGAAAAGCAGATGGATGCGGTCACGGGGCTCAGCGGCAGCGGTCCGGCGTACGTCTGCGTGATGATCGAAGCGCTGGCCGATGGCGGCGTGCTGGCCGGCTTGCCGCGCGACATCGCGATGAAACTGGCGACCCAGACCGTGCTGGGGACCGCACAGATGGTCGCTCAAACCGGTCAGCATCCGGCGCAGTTAAAGGACGCGGTGGCCAGCCCTGGCGGAACGACCATTGCCGGCCTGCGTTCTTTGGAACAAAATGGGCTCCGAGCCGGCTTAATCAACGCCGTTGCCGCCGCCGCCGTGCGGAGCAGCGAACTCGGTTAATCGTAGCCTGTGGCCAACGTCATTCGCTTTCTTTTTCACAGTTGCATCGTTTCATGGATTCTCCGATCGTCCTGGTTGATGACAAACACGTCCCGCTGTACCGCGTGGTTTGGGTCGCCGATCTGCCGCACTTCTGCGGGGAACCGGACTGCATGCGGGAAGGCCAGTACGAAATCCGCTTGGACGTTGAAGATTCGATCTGGACGAGCCTCCGCGGCCGCGACTCCGTGCTCGCCGCGCTGACCGCCTGGTGCGGCGACGGTGAACCGGACGGCACCGAAGAAGATCGCGACTGGTGAACGCAAGGTGGCCGATCGCTCCGCTTTCAATGTAGAACGATTGTCCCCAATCGTTCATGCGGCAAACACAAAAGCGACGGCCAAGGAAAAATCCAGCTCAATCACAGCGGCAAAGATCGCCAAGCAGTCTTGGCTCGGCCGCGCCGCCTGAAATGTGTCGCCCTGCGGGCTTGACCATCCCCTGGTGCAAATATCCGGCGGCTGACGCCGCCAGCAATGACACGCCGCCCTCCGGGCTAGATCGGTATCAAGGAACCTGAGGCCAACAGCCCGAAGGGCGAAACATTTTTGCCGGCGGCGTCAGTCGCCGGATCCAAGGAAGTCGGCAGAGATAGCCCGAAGGGCGACACAACGCTCACGCTGGCAAACGTTTGCTTCCATCCACCATCTGTAGAGATCGGACGGTAGTCGACCGCTCCGCCGGTCGAACCGATCAGCGGAAGGCCAGGCTCTACGCGAATGTGAAAGCTGGCTGGCACCAGCTATTGTTCGCTGACTCAGCAATTCAGATTTTAAACGACGGACCAATCGACCCGACACCGACGGCCAGTTGCTGGCGCCGCGGTGTGTGACACACCGCGGCGCCAGCGTTTGGCAAATCTTAACCGTCAGAGCGGTTTAGCAACTGGCAACCGCTGCACGGCGACGACGACGCACCGCGACGGCGGCTCCGCACGCGCCGATGGCGAAAATGGCCAACGTGCTCGGTTCGGGCACCGCATTGACCGCGATCGACGTGCTGCCGAGCAGGTTTGCTCCTGTGCTATCGTAAGCCCGCAGTGAAAATGTGTACTGACCAAGCGCGGACGGATCAAATGGGAACGCGGGCGCGAAGGTCAACGTAATCGGGGGCAGGGGCGGGGGAAGGACAAAGTCATTACGCAGGAAATCAAACCCCAGATTTTGCGAAGTCTGAAACACGTCGCCTGTAGTAAGGAGCTGAAATCCGTCGTTGACGATCAAGCCGTGGGCGCTGTCGTCCGTATCGAGCCCGGGATCGCTGTCATACAGCAGCTCGAACTGATAGTCCGAGAAGCTGCCACCTTCTACAGCGGCATAGATTCCGATGTTCCACAGGGACAACTCAGGGGCGCCGGGATACTGACCGGCGAGCACGGTGAAGGTCCCTGCCCCATTGTTGCTCACGGGGGGCGAGCCGAATCGCTGGTGCGCCGTTAGCCCCAGCGTGATCGTCGCTCCGTTATCCGTGAACTGGGTGATCGCAACGGCGTTGTTGGGAATCCCACTGCCACCAAAGGTCGCTGCGGCCAGCGTTCCAAAACTATCAAACTGAGGCGTGATCGGTCCGGCAAAGGACAAAGTCGATCCAACCGTGACCAAACCGACCCACGCGGCAATGCCGCTAAACATTCGAGACATATCTAATAACTTTCGATGTAAAAACTGAAAACAAACTGAACCTGCCTGTTGAACGACCGGCAGACAGGCCCCCGTCGACCCCGTCCTCCAGCGGTCGCCTGATGCACGCGGCAAACGTGCGCCAGGCGTTCTGGGGATGGTCAAGCGGGGCAACTCATGCGAAGCAGCAGGAGCTAGCCAGGTTTCAGCAAACCATCGAGGGTGGGACTTGGCGGGAGCAGCGAACTGGTGATCACCAGCCTCCACTGAACTTGCGGCAAGTGCATGAGCTGGCAGTTGCCAGCCAGACAGGCATGGCTGAGTGACGAGCTCGCCGAGAGCGTCATGGCAGCGGTCGTGCCACTCGAAGCGGCGACATCAGCCGTGTTGGATGATAGCGGCCCGCCATCGATGCAGATCAATTCCGCGAGCAGCATCGACATGGCCGCTTTCGAGGGTGCCGCAGCGCAAAGTTCATGCGACGTAAGCACTCCCGCCGAGGCGATACCAGGCGCCAAGGCGAAGAGAGCAGCGATGATGAACAAGCGGGCGACCATGGGCGGTAGAATACAGCCACCTAGGGGGCAGTCAACCACTCATTCAATTGATTTTGTTTTTGCCGCTAACTGCTCCAACAGAACAACCTCTGCGCAGCATCCCCCTGTTGCTGTGCTCCGGCAGATGGTGAGTACACCAGCACCGAAACAAGTAAAGAGGCAACTGCCGCAATCGAGGCGACTCCGAGCGCAGAGCAATCGGTGGCCAAGGTGGTCGACCGCTCCGCCGGTCGAACCGGGAGCTGGAAGTCGAATTCTGCGATAACACGAACGCTGGCTGGCACCATCTGCTGGCTGGCACCACCTGCGGCGGTGCCGGCGGTTGGGAACTCCGATCGACGGAGCGATCGGCGACGTTACCGCTCCAGGATCACCGCTTCGCGGGTGTTGGCGACGCGGTTGGGAATGTCCCCTAACTGCGCGGTCAGCTCGATTGCGCGCTGCGAGTGCGGCGCCAGCTCAATGGCGGTCTGGAGCGGCTCGCGTGCCGCTTCGATATTCCCCTGTTCCAGATACAGTGCCGCCAGATACAGATACGGCTCCGGATCGTTCGGGTCGCCGCGAATCGCATCTTGAAAGCACTTCTGCGCATCGCTGTGCCGCTGGAATTGCTGTAGCGCGATCCCACGCAAGGTATGCGCCCGGCTGGGACAGATTTCATCGCTGCCGATCGTGTCTTTCAGCCGGTCAATGGTGGCCAGCAAGCGGTCGTAGCGACCTTGTTGTCGGTACAGTTCAGCGGCCTGCAATTGGACTTCCGGATAATCGGGCTGCAGCGCGAGCGCTCGATGATAGGCGGCCAACGCACCGGCTTGATCACCTGACTGCAACAGGCAATCCCCGCGCAGCGACCAGACTTCCGCCGATTGTCGGTCCGCTGCCAGAGCGGCGAGGCACTGCCGGTCGGCGTCGGCGACGCGGCCCAAGTCGAGATACATCCGAGCCAATCGCCGCATCAGCCGCGGGTCCGAGGCGCTCAGCCGCACGGCCGCTTCCATATGTTTGAGCGCCGCCTCGCGTTCACCGCGTTGCCACAGCGACTCGGCCAGCCCCCAGTGCGCACGGTCTTCGCTGGAGGTCAGTTCGAGCGCACTGGTAAACAGCCCCTCGGCAACGTCCCACTGGCCGGCGTGCAGTGCTTCGTGCCCCTGCCGACTGAGCCGCCGGGCAGCGATACTCTGGCGGCTCTCGCCGTAGCGGCTGATCGCGCGGCAGCCGACACTGGTGCACAGGCTGCTGGCGACCAGGGTCCAGATCGTCAGCGAGCTTGCCAACACGAGGCAAGCGGCAGGCGACTTCGGCTTGAGGCGGATCACGCTATTCACGCCTCGGCTTTAACAAAACGATCTCGGCTGCGGCAAGCTCGCCCGTTGGAGTTCAGGCTTCAGCCTGCGCCCTGCGTTAGAAGCAGGCTAAAGCCTGAACTCCAACGGTGGCGCCTGAACTCCCGTGGTGGGGGCCTTAGGCGGCGACTCGCAGGTGCCGGAAGGCTTTGTCGGTGGCGATCCGGCCGCGCCGCGTCCGCAAAATCAACTCGCTGCGGAGCAGAAACGGTTCGACTTCGTCTTCCAGCGTGTCGCTGCTGACGTTCATCGTATGAGCGATCGCTTCCAAGCCCGCCGGCCCGCCACCGAACACCCGGGTCAGCGTATCGAGGTAGCCGCGATCCTGCTTGTCGAGCCCCAGCGTGTCGATCCCGATCATCTGCAGCGCCGCCGTCGCGACCGGCAACGAAATGTCGCCACCGGCGCGGCTTTGAGCATAATCGCGGACCCACAACAGCCGATTGTTCGCCAGCCGCGGGGTGCTGCGACTGCGGCGGGCGATTTCGGTCGCCGATTCCACCCCGATTTCCACCCGCAGCTTCACCGCGTTGCGGCACACAATCTCGCACAGTTCGCTGAGGGTGTACCAGCCGAGGTGTTCACGGATCTGAAACCGGTCCCGTAGCGGCCCACTGAGCATCCCGGCCCGCGTTGTCGCCCCAATCAAGGTGAATGGTCGCAGCTCCAAATTGAGCGTCCGCGCGCTCACCCCTTCACCGAGCACAATGTCGATGCGGAAATCCTCCATCGCCGTGTAGAGGTATTCCTCCACGTTCTTCGGCAGCCGGTGGATTTCGTCGATGAACAGCACCGATCCCTGCTCCAGATTGGTGAGGTAGGGAATCAGGTCCTTTGGCGCCCGCAGTGCCGCACCGTTGGCGAACTGCACCGAGACTCCCATCTCGGCCGGAATCACGGTGGCGAACGTCGTCTTGCCCAGTCCCGGCGGGCCGTCGAACAGGATGTGTCCCAGTGGTTGACCGCGGCGGCGAGCCGCGTCGATCGCGATCTGCAACCGCTCGATCACATCTTGCTGGCCGACCATTTCACCCATCCGGCTAGGGCGCAGCCGCACATCCTGTTCGCGGACTTCGGCCGTTGGCGCAGGCGTCCCTTCGGGTTCGGGGTCGGAGGATTGGTAAATAGCTTCGCGTGCCACGTGCTCGGCCCTGAGGACACAGTGAGGAGGGGCTGGGACAGAACAACCGTTACCAGAGTTTACCACTAACACACCGGCTGGGCACCAGAGCAAGTCGCCGCAGCACCGGCAAACACGGCAGCGAACCGTGGCTTGAGCGGGAACGCCGCACTCCCCTAGCTAGGTCTGCCACGTTTTGACCAGGCGTGTTAGCTTCAAGTCAAACCGTCCGCCGGAATCTTCAAGTGGGTATCCATGAGCCAGTCGCAGCAGGAATCAACCGCGCCCTCTGTCCCTGTCCCGTTAACTCCCGATCGCGTTGTGCCTGCGGCGACGGCCCCCAGCCGCCCCGCTGGCGAGGCCGCGTCGCTGCAGTATGCCGACTGCTGGCATCACTGGCACGGGTTCACGCAGATGGCCCAGTACGAGTCGCTGCTGATCGAGCGGGCGGAGGGGAATTGGCTGATCGACACAAGCGGCCGGCGGCTGCTCGATGGGGTCAGCAGTTTGTGGTGCAACGTCCATGGACACTGCCATCCGCACATCAATGCAGCAATCAGCGAGCAACTGAACCGCGTCGCGCACGTGACTTCGATCGGCATGGGCTGCACGACGACGGCGCGGCTGGCGCAGCGGTTGGCCGAACTCGCCCCCGGTGATTTGGATCACGTGTTTTTCAGCAGCGATGGCTCGTCGGCGGTCGAAGCGGCGCTCAAGATGGCGATCCAGTACTGGGATCTGGCTGCGCGAAAACGTGCGGCGACCGATCCAGGAACTGCCCCGGCCTCGGCCAAGACGAAGTACTTGGCAATCGGCGCGGCCTACCACGGTGACACCACTGGCGCGGTCTCGCTTGGCGATATCGCCCATTTCCACAGCCTGTTCGCGCCGATCCTATTCAAGCCGCTGCGCGGGCCTTGCCCCGACACCTACCGCTTGCCGCCCGGCGTAACGGTCGAGGGGGCGCTTGAACACTACGCTGGCCAACTCGAACGGCTGATCGAGGAGCATGCCGCTGAACTGGCTGCGGTCGTGATCGAGCCGCTGGTCCAGGGTGCCGCCGGAATGGTGATGCATCCGCCGGGACTGCTCCGCAGGATCAGAGCAGCCTGCGATCGCAGCGACGTGCTGCTGATCGCCGACGAGGTGGCGACCGGCATGGGACGCACCGGCAAGATGTTTGCCTGCGAGCACGAAGCGGTCGTTCCCGACCTGCTGTGCATCGGCAAGGGATTGACCGGCGGCTACCTGCCGATGGCGGCGACGCTCGCACGGCGCGCGATTTTTGACGCGTTTTTAGCTCCGCGAGTCGCCAACCAGCAGTTCTTTCATGGGCACACGTTCGGCGGCAACCCGTTGGCCGCCGCCGCGGCGCTGGCGTCGCTGGAGTTGTTCGAATCCGAGCGCGTGCTGGAGCAGATGCCGGCTAAGGCGGAGCGGCTGCGTCAGCGTTTGGCACCGCTGGCAGAACATCCGCACGTCGGCCAAGTTCGGCAGTTGGGCCTGATGGCGGCAGTGGAGTTGGTCGATTGCCGCGTGACACGCAAAGCCTTTCCCGCCAACTGGGAACTCGGGCGGCGAGTCTGCCAAGCGGCGCTGGACCGCGGCGTCTGGGTTCGTCCGCTGGGCGATGTCGTCGTGCTGATGCCGCCGCTGTCGATCAGCGTCGACGAGATCGATCTGCTGGCCGGCGCGGTCTGCCAGGCGGTCAAGCGGGTTTTCAGCCAGTCGCTTCCGCTGGAAGCTGCAGGTGGTTAACGCCTTCAAGGCGGAGTGCCGCGGCTGCCAGGATGACACAGCCAACTGTCTTCGCCGCTCGCCTCGCCCTGGCCTGTGAACCACAAGCTATTGAGCAACAATCACTTGCGGGATGATCTTTGGCACGCGGCACAAGGCTTGCTTAGAAGCCTGCGGTCTGGCTGGCTGTCTGCCATTGCCGTGTAGTCCCCACCAATTGCTCCTCCGCGAGGTGCTGGTCTGGGTGGCGTCGACGACGAAGGCGAAAAGACTTCAAGCAGCACACTTTCTATCACTCGAAGCGAAACGAAACAGGAGAGAGACGTCGTGGCAAAGCAGATCGTTTTCGACGACGACGCCCGCGGGCCGTTGTTGGCCGGTGTGAGCAAGTTGGCCCGAGCCGTCCGCAGTACGCTCGGACCCCGAGGCCGCAATGCGGTGCTCGACAAAGGCTGGGGAAGCCCGAAGGTGACCAAAGACGGCGTGACCGTCGCCGAAGATATCGAGCTGGACAACCCGATTGAGAACCTCGGTGCCCAGTTGGTCAAAGAAGCCGCCAGCAAGACCAATGATGTCGCCGGTGACGGTACGACCACGGCAACGGTGTTGGCTGAAGCGATCTTCCGCGAAGGGCTCAAGACGCTCGCCAGCGGCGCCGACGCGATGGCGCTGCAGCGCGGGATCAACAAGGCCGTAGCCGTCGTTAGCGACGAAGTCGCCCGGATCGCCCGGCCGATCGACGAGAAGAACAAGGCTGACATCAAGCAGGTCGCGACGATCGCTGGCAACAACGATCCGGAGATCGGCCAAGTGCTCGCCGACGCCTTCACCAAAGTCGGCAAGGACGGCGTGATCACGGTCGAAGAAGGCCGCTCCAACGAGACCTATGTCGATGTCGTCGAGGGGATGCAGTTCGATCGCGGCTTCCTGTCGCCGCACTTCGTGACCAACCAAGACGAAGTGGCGGTCGAACTGGACGATTGCTACGTCCTGCTGTTCGAAGAGAAGATCAGCAGCAACAAGAAAATGATCCCGCTGTTGGAAGCCGCCAGCAAGGCTGCCAAACCGCTGCTGATCATCGCTGAAGATGTTGACGGCGAAGCATTGGCGACGTTGGTCGTCAACAAGATGCGCGGGATTCTGCAAGTCGCTGCGGTCAAAGCCCCCGGCTACGGCGACCGCCGCAAGGCAATCCTCGGCGACTTGGCAACGCTCTGTGGCGGCCAGGCGATTTTCAAGGACCTCGGCATCGATCTGGAAAGCGTCAAGCTGACCGATCTGGGCCGCGCCAAGAAGGTTCGGATCACCAGCGAAGCGACCACGATCGTCGGCGGCGCTGGCAAGAAGGATGCGATCAACGCTCGGGTCGAGCAGATCCGCCGCGAAATCAGCAACACCGACAGCGACTACGACCGCGAGAAGCTGCAAGAACGCTTGGCGAAGCTCGTCGGCGGGGTCGCGCAGATCAACGTCGGTGCAGCGACCGAAACCGAGATGAAAGAGCGCAAGGCGCTGTTGGACGACGCCCGCGCCGCGACTCAGGCCGCGCTGGAAGAAGGGATCGTCCCCGGTGGCGGTGTCACGCTGCTGCGTTGCCGTCCGGCGGTTGAGAAGCTGATGGCCGAAACCAGCGGTGACGAAGCGCTCGGCGTTCGCATCATCCGCAACGTGCTCGACATGCCGCTACGTGCGATCGCCAACAACGCCGGCCTGGACGGCGCCGTGGTCGTCAACCGCGTGCTGCAGATGAAGGGCGATAACGATGGCTACGACGCCAACGCTGAAGTCTACTGCGACCTGGTTCAGGCCGGGATCGTCGATCCCGCCAAGGTTGTTCGCACCTCGCTGACCAATGCCGCCAGCGTCGCTGGTCTGTTGCTGACCACCGAATCGTGCATCTGTGACATCCCGGTCGAAGAAGAAGAAGGTGGCCACGATCACGGCCATGACCACGGTATGGGTGGCATGGGCGGAATGGGCGGCATGCCTGGAATGGGTGGCATGGGCGGAATGCCCGGCATGATGTAAGCCGGTCACCAATTTCTGGATCCCTTCTTTCTCACATTCAATCAGTAACAATTTAGGAACTCTCATAATGGCCAAAGTCAATCTCCGTCCACTCGACGATCGCGTTGTTGTTCAGCCCAGCGAAGCCGAAGAAACCACCGCTGGCGGGATCGTGTTGCCCGATTCGGCACGCGAAAAGCCGCAGCGCGGCACCGTGGTCGCTGTCGGCCCCGGCAAACTGCTCGATAACGGCAACCGCGGTGAGCTGAGCGTCAGCGTCGGCGACGTCGTGATCTACGGTCGCTACGGCGGGAGCGAAGTTGAAGTCGACGGGCAGGAAATGAAGATCCTTCGTGAAAGCGACATCCTGGCGAAGTTGCTCTAAGGGTCAACGACCTTTGGAGCTGTAGCGTTAGCACTCACCATTCAACCATCCAGGAGTCACAGACGTGGCGAAACAATTACTTTTTGAAGACCACGCGCGAGCCCGCATGCTCGCCGGCGTGGACAAGCTGACCGATGCGGTCGCGGTCACCATGGGGCCGACCGGTCGCAACGTGATCATCGACAAGTCGTTCGGCGGCCCGACGGTCACCAAAGACGGCGTGACCGTGGCCAAGGAAATCGAACTGGACGACCGGTTCGAAAACATGGGCGCCAAGTTGGTCATCGAAGTTGCCCAAAAGACCAGCGATCTGGCGGGTGACGGCACGACGACGGCAACGGTGCTGGCCCGCGCGATCTTCAAGGAAGGTCTGCGGAACATCGTCGCCGGCAGCAACCCGACTGCGATCCGCCGCGGGATCGACCGGGCCGTGCAAGCCGCCAGCGCGCGACTGCACGAAATGGGCCGTCCGGTGTCGGGTAAGGAAGAGGTCGCGCACGTCGGTGCGATCTCGGCCAACAGCGACCACCAGATCGGCAACCTGCTGGCCGATGCGCTGGAACGCGTGGGCAAAGACGGCGTGATCACGGTTGAAGAAGGCAAGAGCCGCGAAACCGAGGTCGAGTACGTCGACGGGATGCAGTTCGACAAGGGCTACATCTCGCCGTACTTCATCACCGATCCCGGCACGATGGAAGCGTCGCTCGATAACGCGCTGATCTTGCTGTTCGAGAAGAAGGTCAGCAACATCCGCGAACTGGTGCCGCTGTTGGAAAAGTCGGCTCAGACCGGCCAGCCGCTGCTGATCATCGCCGAAGATGTCGACGCCGAAGCGCTCACCTTGTTGGTGGTCAACAAACTGCGTGGCACGCTCAACGTCTGTGCGGTCAAGGCTCCTGGCTTTGGCGACCGTCGCAAGGCGATGCTCGGCGACATCGCGACGCTGACCGGCGGCACGCTGATCAGCGAAGACCTCGGCATCCAGCTTGAAAACGTGACGCTGGAACACCTCGGTCGCGCCAAGAAGGTCACGGTCAGCAAGAATGACACGACGATCATTGAAGGCGCTGGCGATCGCCAGGACATCGACAAGCGTGTCGCTCAAATCCGCACGCAGATCGAGCAGACCGACAGCGATTACGACAAGGAAAAGTTCCAAGAACGCCTGGCGAAGCTCGCCGGTGGTGTGGCGGTGATCCGCGTCGGTGCCGAAACCGAAAGCGAGATGAAGCAGACCAAGGCGCGCTTGGAAGACGCGCTGCACGCCACGCGGGCTGCGGTCGAAGAAGGCATCCTGCCCGGCGGTGGTGTCGCACTCGTCCGTTGCCGCGCAGCGGTCGAAGCGGCGCGCAAGGGCGCCAAGGGTGACGAGAAGATCGGGATCGATATCGTCCTCGGAGCGCTCGATGCGCCGATGCGTCAAATCGCCGATAACGGTGGCTTGGACGGTGCAGTGATCGTCGACGAAGTTCGCCAGAAGGAAGACCACATCGGCTTCGACGCCAACACCGGCACCTACGTCGACATGCTCAAGGCGGGCATCATCGATCCGGTCAAGGTGGTCCGCACGGCGCTGACCAATGCGGGCAGCATTGCGGGCTTGCTGCTGACGACCGAAGCGATGGTCACGACCTTTGACAAGGATGACAAGGCGAAGCGGGCCGTCGAAGGTGTGATCGCCTAAGACCGCTGGCTGACGTCCGTTGCGCCGAACAATCCTTGCCAGTTATCCAACCGGACACAAGTTCATTCATCCAATGACTTGTGTCCGGGGTGATGAGGATTGCTCCCGGCGCCTGTTTTGGCGGCGGGGGCGTTCGTCTTGAGAACGTCTCCGTCGATTTTTTGTTTCAGAGCGATCATGGGTGCTCCGCATCTCTGAACGCTCATCCCGATACATGCGACTCCATCGCACGCTCATGGCCGAGAAGCTGGACTATTACGAAACCCTACAGGTCCAACGGACAGCGACCAAGGTGGAGATCGATCGCGCTTATCGCAAGTTGGCGATCAAGTATCACCCGGACAGCAACCGGAACGACCCGGACGCCACTGATAAGTTCAAGCAGTGTGCCGAAGCCTATGAGGTCCTGAGCGACCCCGAGAAGCGGAGCCGCTACGACCAATTCGGTCATGCCGGAGTCAACGGAGCTGGTCCGCAGTTCACGGACATGGATTCCTTCGGCGACATCTTCGGCGATGTGCTCAACGATTTCTTTGGCGGTTCACGCGGCCGCCGCAGCGGTGGCGGGCGGCGTCAACAGCGCGGCGCCGACATCCGCTGCGACGTCACGCTGACGCTCGAAGAGGCGGCGCGCGGCGTCTCGAAACAAATCTCATTCCGCCGCCGCAATCCCTGCGGAACCTGTCATGGCAGCGGGGCGGCACCGGGCAGCCAACCGGTGACCTGCAGCACCTGCGGCGGCCGAGGACAAGTCATTCAGTCTGCCGGTATCCTGCGCGTGCAAACCGGTTGCCCCACGTGTCACGGTACCGGCAAGACGATCAGCCAGCCGTGCGGCAGTTGCCGGGGAGCGGGACTGGTTGCAGAGAAAGCGACTTTAAGTGTCGATATTCCTGCCGGCGTCGATGACGGGATGCGGGTGCGGTTGCAAGGCGAAGGCGAGGCGAGCCCCAACGGCGGCCCCCGCGGCGATTGCTACTGCTTCATCACCGTGCGGCCGCATGAGCTGTTCCGCCGCGACGGTACCAACCTGATTTTGCAATTTCCGATTTCCTATACGCAGGCGGCGCTGGGGGCAGAGGTGGAAGTGCCGACGCTCGACGGCCCGACGACACTGCGGATTGCTCCGGGAACCCAAAGCGGTGAGGTGTTTCGAATCCACGGCAAAGGCATCGTCCAGCCGGGCGGCTCGCGGCCCGGCGATATGCTGGTGCAAACGGTGATCGAAGTGCCCAAGAAACTGTCTGAAGGTCAAGAAAAACTGCTCCGTCAACTCGCCGAACTGGAGCATGAATCGGTTCTGCCGGAAACGAAATCGTTCTTCGAAAAGCTTAAGAATTTCTTTGATCCTGAATCTCAAGCGTCCTCCTGATCGAGTATCAGTGGCCGCTGTTTGGACAGATTTCCCGTACTCCCTTTGTGTTTTGACATGAACCATCAGTCGCATCCTCAAGCTGATCCACCCCACGATTCGCCGCAGCAGGCTCCACAACCCGATCTAAACGCCGCCGAGGCAGGTCCTGGCGGCGATGACGCAGTTCAGTCCGATCAAGCCGCCGCCGCTGATGCGGCCTTGGAGAGCCGCGATGAGGCGATGGACCGCATGGCACAGGAAGTCGAACAGTCGCGCCAGCGGGTGCTGATGGCGCAAGCCGAACTGGAAAACTTCCGCAAACGTACGCGCAAAGACTACGAAGAACAGCTTCGTTATGCGGCCATGCCGCTGGTCGAAGATATTCTGCAGGTCCGCGACAACTTGGTGCGCGCCATCGAAGCGGCAGCTTCCGCCGGCGATACAGCGGACGCCATCGACGGGCTCAAATCTGGCGTCGAACTGGTCACCAAGCAACTCGACGACGTGCTAGCCAAGCACGGGGTCAAACCGATTCCGGCAGTGGGTGAAATCTTCGATCCCAATTTCCACCAAGCCATCGCGCAAACGCCCAGTGACCAACATCAGGAAGGGACTGTGGCGATCGAGGCGACTGCGGGATTCCAAATGCACCAGCGCGTGGTTCGCCCCAGCCAAGTCGTCGTCAGCACCGGCTCGGCCCAGCAGTAATGGCATCGGCCGGCTTGTCTAACCATTGACCATTAACCATTCTTACATTGCCAATGACTTAACTATGCCAACCTACGATTACGAATGCGACGCTTGCACGCACACCTTTGAGTTGTTTCAAGGAATCAACGATCCGGTACAGAAGAAGTGCCCCGAGTGTGGCAAGAACAAGCTCCGCCGCCTGTTCGGCACCGGTGGGGCGATCGTGTTTAAGGGCAGCGGCTTCTACCAAACCGACTACCGTAGCGATAGCTACAAGAAAGCCGCGCAGGCTGACAAATCGTCAAGCGAGTCAAAATCGGAAAGCAAGTCCAGCGGAGGTTCGTCGGAATCGAAAGCTTCGACCGCCAAGAGTTCCTCCGGCGGGAAATCCGATAGCTGACGCATAAGCGGCGACCGTTATGAGTGATGATCGCTGGCGGCATCCAGCCGCCGCCCGGCTTGGTACAAGAACCAACCGAGCACGGCCATTAGCAGTGCAATGATGCCGATCAGCACCCCTGGGCGGTTCAGCAGCGCTGGCAAATCGAGCGGCGGTGTCTCGCCTTCGAGGTGATCGGCCACGGGTGCCAGGACCGCCGGTTGCGGCTGATAGCCTTCGCTCAAAGCGGCCGCAATCGCCGTGGTATCAAACCTCGGCGATTTCCACTGGCCGCTTTGACCGCCAAACGTCAGCATCACCTGCTGCTCGGGCGCAGCGAAGAAGACCAACTCTTTCACGCTCCCCTCGGCACGGACTTCAGCGATTTCTAAGGGTGGGCTGTCGCGGTCTTCAATTACCAAGCGGTACTGGCGATGCCGGTTCTCCGGGAAGTTGATTGTGAGTTGTTGTCGCTGCAGAGCCTTGAAATTGAGGTTTGAAATCACCCCTGATCCGATCGGCTGCCACACCGTGCGCACGCCTTGGACGTGAGGAACCTCCACGTTGACCCGTCGGCTGAAGTTCCGCGACGGTGTGAGCAATGTCAACCGCGTGAGCGGCTCGCGGCGGCTGTGCACCGTTACCAGCGTTTGACCGTGCTGTTCATCCCGATCGATCGACATTTCGGCCAGCGGATAAGCGATGCGATCTGTCTGCATGACTTGTAACTGCTCGACCTCATGCCAGAGGCGCACCTGGTCAATCTTCAGTGGCCGGCGGTCGACCGTGACTTGCTCCGATCGCGAGGTTTCTTCCTCGCCAACCAACTCGCGCGTTAACTCCAACAACCGCGATTGCTGCTCCGCCGTGATGTCGTCGATCACGATCCGCAACTGCCTGTGCTCGGCAGCAAGCGGGTTCACAAACGCCACACGATCGTTGCGGACATCGATGAATCGGGAGTAATCAAAGATCAGTCCTTCCTCGGTGAGTGGTTGCCACTGCTCGCCATCAGCGGATGCAAACACGCGTACGCGGTGCTGAAAATCCTTCAGCGGCGAGTCCAATTGAATACCTTGCGGCTGCGGCGCTTCTTCGGGAAGTTTGACTAAGATTTCCAGTGCATTCTCATCCAGTGGCCCTGCCGCTTGCAGCTGAGCGTCGCGGTAATGACGAGTGATCTGGGAACGGGTCTCGACTGCGGTCCGGAGCAGGAACGGTATTGCCGTGCCTCCGCTGTCCTGCAACCTCAGGTCTGAGAAATCAGAGCTGGAGGCTTCATACACGTCGGAATCGATTGCAAGCACGACCAGTTCTTCAGCAGACAGCTCGGGCAATTCAACCAACTTTTGCGCGCGCTGGGTATGCTGCGCAGCGGCGGGCCCCGCCCAGATCATCGCTCCGGCAAGCAGCCAGGCAGCCGGACGAAGATGTTGCTTGAGAGAAAACATCATTGCACTCCGCCATCGGGTGGCGCTGTCACGACAAACGACTCGCGGTATCTCAAATACAAGAACGATCCACACAACAGCAACACGCCGAGGATCAAGAATGCGACGATCCGGTAGAACGCGTCGAGCGTCGCTAGGTCGACGAAAAACACCTTGAACGCGACGAGTGTGAACAGCATCAAACCCATGTATCGTAGCACTTTCTCATTTCGGCCGATGCCGGTGATCAACAGGCCGATCGCGAACAGCGACCAGAGGATCGAAATCCCTCCGGCACGCAGGCCAGGCACGTAAGCCGATAAGAGGGTGTTGGTCTCCAGCGACGCGTAGACAAACAGCAGCGCCAGTGCGGTAAACCCAAGCGCTAACGCGGCCTGGCGGTGTTGCACGCGGCCGACCACCAACGCTGCGGCAACGGCGAAGAAGCCGACGATCATCCCGAAGTCCAGCAACCGCAACATCGCGTCGTGCACCGAGTAATCGCCGCCGTAACGAAAATTCGCTGTGAGCTCCCAACTTGGAACATCGAACAAGAACAGCTTGAATAAGAGACCCGCTGTGAAGAGTGTCAGCAGCGCCCGATGCGTTTGCGATCGTGTCCGTAGGTATTCATACAACAGCAAACCACACATCCCCAGCCAAAGTACCGTGAGCATCGGCAGTCGCAGCGGGGCGTACAGGAATCCGAAGCTGCGGGTAAACTCCAAATGCAAATACAAGAACAGCATGGCCACCACGGCAATGGCTAGCAACCGTAAGGCCGGGCGCTGGCGCAAACCCTTTGTCAAATCATTCTGCGGATCGATCGCCATCCCGGTGGATTCCAGCGGCCGAGACAGCAAGCGGTATCCCAGCGCGATCGCAGCGATCGGAACGCCAAACGCCAGCACGCGTTCACCCAGCAGCATGAGGTACACTGTATAATCGGTGTCAGCGGAGCGGCCCCCGATCAGGAATTGCCGTGGCAAGTCGAGAAAGCAGAAGCGAAACAGCACAATTCCGTAGAGCACCAGCGCCGTCTGCCGCACGAACTGACTGTTGAGCTTGCCCGAGAGCCACAATAACATCAGCGCCTGCAACGCCCAACTCGCTGTGATCCACTGCCGTGTCAGAATCAGCGGCATGGTCAATGCCAGAAACAAAGACGCCATCCCAATAAAACTCAACACCAGATCGCGGTCGATGATGCGGCGGATCAAGAAATAATACACGTGCAAGGTGTAAAACAGCGCCAGCCCGAGCGACAGCAGCGACGTCCACCGCCGCCCAAACGCATCATCGATCAGCGCAAACCCAATCCCAAAGAACAATGCCGCATTGGCCAACAGAGCGAAGAGGTCGAGCAGATCCGACTTCTTGTTGTTGGCGATCTTATGGACAAACACGATGGTGGAAAACAAGACAAAGAACGCAACCACAAACGGCATCACCTCGGCAAAGGACGCTGCGGTATATCCCTGTAGCGATGCCAGCAGCAAGGCATAGGTGCAGAAGAAGGCCAAATAATTGACCAGCGGCCATTGCTTGCGGTAACAGACGGCGAGCACTCCCAACCCGAGCACCAGCATATAACCGTAGAGCCCAACATAGTTGGCGGAGTCCGATGGCAACATGATCGGTGTCCCATAACCGCCGATGATGCCGAGCACGGCGACCAGGGCTGAATTGAACCGAACCGCAATTCCGCCGGCCATGAGGGTGATCAGCGCCATCAGCGCAAAGGCTGCCAGCGGCGCAATCAAGTGATAGAAGTTGGCTGCAGCAAAGACGCTGAAGTACAACGTCGCTAAGCCGCCGCCGAGCAGGCCCTGACCCAACAAATGGTACCGCCGCCCTAACAATCGCGCGCCGGCGATCAGCATGCCCAAACCGCCGATCGTTGACAACGACACACGTGTGGTCTCATTGAGCATCCCGTGGTCGATCGAGTACTTGAGAAAGAATCCGACACCGACAACCAGCACGAGAATCCCGATCCGCAAGAGCCACTGGCTGGCGACGGCAAACTCCATCGACACCCCGGCCGGCACGTGTTCTTCGCCGACGATAATCCAGTTCCAAATCTTCTGCAGTGTCTCTTTGGCGGCAGTCTCAAAGCGACTGGACGGACGCGGCTGAGGCGGCTGAGGAGCAGCCGTTGCAGCCCCCGGCTCTTCGCCCACCGCATCCCTCTGCCGCGCTGCCGCCATGATCGGCGATACACGCCTGCGAGGAGGCGGGAGATCCACCGGCTGCGGAACTGATGCGGCAACGGGCGGCGTAGCGGTGTCCGTCGGTTCGGACGGTAGCGGCTCATCCGCTGGTGGTGAGCCGCTGCGCAGCAGCACCCGCAGATCGTCAAACTCCCTTTTGATACCACGCAGCGAGACCCGCATTTCCTTGAGCAACGCCGCCTGGGCGTGCTGCATCTGCCAGAGCCAGCCGAGCCCAACGATTCCCATCAACAGCAACAAAACGTCCATTGCAGACGACTCGACAAGCAGGGTGATCAAATACGACGAGGGCTCAAATGCTGAGGCCGCCGGATGCGCCGGTGGCGATCAATGCGACGCAGCGCTGGGGTTGATTGTAATCCAGTGCTTTCACGGATCGTCATGGCTAGTCAAAGCGATTGCATCTGCCCAGTCGATCGGTGGCTAATCGCTCCCACGCTCGGCCCGCGCGATGAAACGCAGGCTTGCGGCTGGCCAGTTCGCCAGGCATAGTGAACCCCACCCGAGCCGGAACACCTTTCCTACGATTGACGCTCTCCAGGAGAACAACGATGCCGCTTCACATCGCCCCCGTCTCGCGCCGCAAGTTCCTGATCCATAGCACCGCGGCAATGACCAGCCTAGCGCTGCTGCAACCCGGCTGGGCGGCTGAGGAAGGTGACGCGAACCGGTTTGCCCTGTTGTCCGACACGCACATCCCAGAGCGTGAGGAGATCGAGGCTCGTGGGGTCAACATGACCGCCAACCTGCGGCAGGTGGTGGCGCAGTTGTGCTCGCTGCCACAGAAGCCCGCCGGTGTGATCATCAATGGTGACTGCGCCTACCTCCGAGGGCTTCCTCAGGATTATGCCAATTTGGCCCAGTGCGTCGCTCCGCTCGAAACGGCTGGGCTTCCGCTGCATCTGACGATGGGCAACCATGACGATCGCGGCCCACTGTATGAAGCCCTCGCCGCGCAGCGCCCGGAGAATCCGCCGGTTCAGTCCAAGCATGTCAGCGTGATCGAGACGCCGCACGCCAATCTGTTTTTGCTCGATTCGCTGTTCGAAGTGAACGTGGTCACCGGGGAACTCGGTGAACCGCAGCGGCAGTGGCTGGCGCAAGCGCTCGATGCCCGTAGCGATCAACCAGCCATCGTGATCGCTCACCACAATCTCCAGTTCCAAGCACCAGCGGAGGGGACCGCTTGGGGCGGCCTGCGAGACACCGATGCTTTCTTTGAACTACTGAAAGCTCGCAAACATGTCAAAGCTTACGTGTTCGGGCATTCACATAACTGGTCGCTGAGCGAGCGCGACGGCATTCACCTGATCAACCTGCCGCCGGTGGCATACGTGTTCGCCGAGGGCAAGCCCAACGGCTGGATCGATGCGCGGCTGCAACCCGATGCGATCGAGCTGCAACTGCACACGATCGATCCTCAGCACCCACAACACGGCGAACACGTCCGCCTGGTGTGGCGGTAGCGAGCGCCTTGCGCGCGGGCTGGTCCTCCGGGTGGCACATCCCTGAGGAACGAAGGGCGTGGTGAGTACCGCTCCAGAATGGACGGTCACTATGATTCAGCGGAAGAAATTGTCTCGAAGAGTTTCAATCTTTTAGCCAATGACCGGACGCGGCGAACAATGCCTGAAGGTGCTCAAGGTTGGTGAGATCCTTTTACCGAATAAGCACCCCAGCAGAAGTCTCCGGCATAAGGTGCCGCAGCGGCGATGTGCTTTCGCCCCAACGGGCAACCTGATGCCAGCCCACGGCAACGCCCTGGGAATCGAAAGCAATGAACATCCAGGAACCCAACGGGGGGCCCTGAGACCGTGGGCGGTGCCCAACAGCGTTGCCCGTTGGGGCTAGGGCAGGGTGGCCATGGACGCTCAAAACCCAGGCGCTGCCCTGGGCTGACATAGCACCGGCCCGTTGGGCCTGCCGTTTGCCGGTGGGGAATACCCGTTTCTGCTCTGCCAAATTGAGCTAATGTCGCCTCGCTCGCTGGGACGGCGTCCGCTTCCACAGGAATCATCGCGATCGCTTCGTTTGAGCAAGATGATTAAGCGGAAAGGTACCCGAAGAGTTGCTTATCATGTTCCGTGTTGCTCATGACAACCCGTACAGCGGTCGCAATTTGGCTTCGAGGTGGCGCAACAGTGGGGCGGCGCTGAGCGGCTTGCCGGTGACGTGCTGACAGAGTTCGGCCGCCAAATACCGCTTGCCGTGCGCGTGAATGTTCTCGTTCAACCAGGTCTTGAGCGACCCGAATTGACCACGGGCGAACTGCTCTTCGAGGTCAGGAATCGCTTCGCTGGCGGCTTCGAAAAACTGCGCGCTGTAGAGGTTGCCAAGCGTGTAGGTGGGGAAGTAGCCGATCGCCAACATCGACCAGTGGATGTCTTGCAAGCAACCACGAGCATCATCGGGCACCTCGATCCCCAGGTATTCCTGATAACGTTGATTCCACACTGCCGGCACGTCGGCAACGGGCAGGTCGCCGGTCAACAATGCGCGTTCGATCTCAAACCGGATCATGATGTGCATGTTATAAGTTGCTTCGTCGGCTTCCACGCGGATCAGCGTCGGTTTGACGAGATTGGCGCCACCATACACATCATCCAGTGATAAGCCGCTGGTAGCGTCGCCAAAGAATTGACTCAGTTGCGGGTGCAGCCAGCGCCAAAAGGCCTGTGAGCGTCCGACCTGGTTCTCCCACAAACGGCTTTGGCTTTCGTGGATACTTAGCGATACCGCTTGGCCCGCCGGCAGTCCCCAATGCTTCGCTGGTAGGCCTTGCTCGTAAATCCCATGCCCGGCTTCATGCATCGTCGATCCCAGGGCGTCGTTGACGTTCGCTTCATGAAAACGGGTCGTCAGCCGCACGTCGCCAGGATGCGTGCCCGAGCAGAAGGGGTGGGTCGACCGATCGAGGCGACCGCGGCCAAAATCGAATCCGATCCGCTCAGCCACGAACCGCACGAAGGTTTCTTGTTGCGCGGTCGGCAACGGCAATTCGTTGAATGCGTTGCTCGGCCCCCGCGTACTACCCATCAAATCACTGATCAAGCCTTGCAGTGACTCCCTCAGCGGGCCAAACACCGCGGCGACTCCGGCGGCAGTGCAGCCCGGTTCATAATCCTCTGCCAGTGCGTCCCAGGGCTCGCCGTCGCCGGCCCAACCAAAGCACTCCGCTTTGCGTTGCAGCAGTTCGACCGATTTTTCGAGCCAGGGCTGAAAATGCTTAAAGTCGCTGTTCTTGCGTGCGGTCGCCCATTCATGCTGTGAGTAGCTGCCCAGTTCGGCTTCTTGTTGGACCAGTTCAGCGGGCAGTTTTGTCTGACGATCGAAACTGCGACGGATCTCGCGCACATTGACCGCCGCGCTGCTCTGCGAGTCGGACATCAAGCGGGAGTCCGACTCGCACTGGCCGAGCAGGTCACCAACTTGCTGTGAAGTAAAGATTTCATGTTGCAGACGCGCAAGCTGCGCCAGTTGATTGCTGCGGTACTCCAGGCCGCCATCGGGCATCATCACTTCGCGATCCCAGCCGAGCAGATCAGCGGTTCCGCCCAGCAGACTCGCCTCACGAACCAGGCGTATCAGCTCCGTATAAGGCATCGGTTCAGGCGTCGGAGTCGGCTGGTTATCGGCTGTCATGGAATCGAGCGGGGATCGTGAAAGTGCTGGAAATGCAAGCGATGCATGGTAGCGGATTCACAACGCATGGGCGGCAGCCGGTCACGAACAAACTCGGCAAGCCGATTGCGGCACTCGGTTTTACGGGTAATCTAGGGTCACTGGGCGAACCGTGAGGGCGCCCGCGACAGCACAGCCGCTCGGTGGTCGTCTGCCTTGTTCGCTCGAGCGCCGGGCGCGGAGCTGCAGGCGATCGGCTGTCGGACTTGTCGCCAGCGGCAACCGTTAACCGTCCTCTGGAGGATTTATGAACATCTGCTTTCGCTCGTTCGTCGCGTTGGCGCTTGGCGGCATCGTCTCCGCCGGCCTACTTCCTGGGCTCGCCGCCGAACGCCCCGACACCGTGTTGATCGCGGCCAACAGTCCTGAGGCAGCAGATAGCGACTCGCCTCCGACCACGGAACGGACACAACTCGAACCTCCACAAGTGCGGAACAACCCACTGACGATCACCGCGACCGTGGAGAGCGATCAGCCTCAAGGCGTGGTCGTGGCGCATGGCGGTCTGCGGTTCGGGTACTCGCTGCACTTCGTCGACGGACGCCCGGCGTTCTCAATTCGCGATCGCGGGGAACTCACCGAGTTGATCGCTGGAGAGCCGATCGCGGGCCAAGCGAAGATGCGCGCGGTGCTCAACGGCGAACGGATGTGGATCGAGGTCAATGATCAACGGGTTGTCGAACGCAAATCGCCAGGGCTGCTGTCCGCGCAGCCGGCGATCGGGTTGTCGATCGGGCAAGATGTTGGCGATCCGGTTGGCGACTACACGGCTCCCAACCGCTTCAACGGCCGCTTGATTGCGCACCAAATCGAGGCCGGCCGGCCGAAGGTCGCGATGCGGACGCCGTGGGGTGAGCAACTCGAGCAAGCAAGTTCTGAGCAACCTTGGCAGGAGTACCCGCGCCCGGCGTTTCGCCGCGACCAGTGGACCAATCTCAACGGGATGTGGGATTACGCCATCACGTCCAAAGACGTAACCGCCGCGCCGCAGAAGTGGGACGGCAAGATCCGAGTGCCCTTCGCCATCGAATCGCCGCTCTCAGGCGTGGAGCGACGCCTGTGGCCGGATGACACGCTGTGGTATCGCCGCGGTCTGACGGTTGAGAAACGCCCCGACCGCCGCTACCGCATTAACTTTGAAGCGGTCGATTATCAGTCCACCTTGTGGGTCAACGGCCAGGAAGTCGGTAGCAACACCGGCGGCAACCTGCCGTTCTCATTCGACATCACCGAGGTGTTGCGTGACGGTGAAAATGAACTGACGCTGCGAGTCAACGACGCGACGGACACTGAGTATCAGTTGCATGGCAAGCAAGTGCTCAACCCACGGGCGATCTGGTACACGCCGGTCTCGGGGATCTGGCAGACGGTCTGGCTGGAAGAAGTACCACAGACTCACCTGACCGATCTCAAAATTGTGGCGACCAATGACGGAACAGTGAAGCTGCAGATCACCGGTAATGACCCCTCCGCCGCTCCTGCCGCTCAAGTCCGCGTGCTGCTGGATGGCCAGGAAGTCGCTGCGGGGACCGGTGACACCGGTGAACTTGAGCTGCAAGTTTCCGACCCGCAACGCTGGGCTCCTGATTCTCCGGTACTTTATGACTTGGAGATTCGTGCCGGTGACGACGTCGTGCAGTCGTACTTCGGTTTCCGCGAGTCGGCGATCGAGCGCGATGGTCAGGGCCATCTGCGATTCACCCTCAACGGCAAACCGATCTTTCATTGGGGTACGCTTGACCAAGGCTGGTGGCCCGACGGGCTGTTAACGCCGCCGTCCGATGAGGCGATGGTGTCCGACATCCAGTTCCTGAAAGATGCCGGCTTTAATACGATCCGTAAGCATATCAAGGTCGAGCCGCGGCGTTATTATTATCACTGTGATAAGCTTGGGATGATGGTCTGGCAGGATCAGGTCAGCTCTGGTACGGGGTCACAAACCGAAGGCAAACCATCGAGTCCACCCTGGACGCGGCTGCAACCCAATCCAGTCGACGCCAATTGGCCAGACGAGGCCCATCAGCAGTTCATGTTTGAACTGAAGAAGATGATCGACACGCTGCACAATCATCCTTCCATCGTGCAGTGGGTGCCATTTAACGAAGCCTGGGGACAACACCGGACGATGGAAGTCGGCAAGTGGACGGTGGAATACGACCCCACGCGTCAAGTCAACGTCGCCAGTGGCGGAAACTTCTTCCCGGTTGGCGACATTGTTGACCATCATGAATACCCGCACCCCGCATTCCCCTTCAATCTGGGAGAGGGGGGGCGATTCGATGATTTCGTGAAAATCGTCGGTGAGTTCGGCGGCCACGGCTTTCCGGTTCAAGGTCACCTGTGGGATCCCAATGCCCGCAACTGGGGATATGGGGATTTACCCCAGAGCAAAGAAGAGTGGCTGGAGCGATATCGAGAGTCGATCCGCCGGTTGGCAGAACTGCGCAAACAAGGTATTGCCGCAGGTATTTATACCCAGACCACCGATGTCGAAGGCGAGATCAATGGACTGCTCACCTACGATCGCCGCGTCAAAAAGATCACGCCCGAGCAACTCCGTGCGATCCACCGAGAGCACCAGATCGCGGATGCCGCCGCAGCGGAAGCTCGGGAATAGCAATCGAAGCTTTGAAGCGACCCAGGGTCTGATATTCGGCAAAATTCAATCAGCCGGCACGCGTTAGCGTCCGGTGCTCACGAATCACGACTCGCCCTCAGCGGACCGATAGATTCGGCCAGACATGCTGAGCACATACGTTTATCAATCAACATCACGCACTGTTATCTCGAATCGTGAGGAAGCCGGTCGATGAGGTCTCTCTTGATGTCCAGCCTGTTGCGTCTGCTTCCCCTGATTCTGATGGTGCTGGTCAGCATCACCGGCCGAACAGCGGCTCAAGCCGCTGAGCCGGCCCGCCCCAACATTGTGGTCTTCTTGTCGGACGACCACACCTGGCGCGATTCCTCGGTCTACGGTTCGCCGGATATCGAAACGCCTCATATGGCGCGCGTGGCAGCGTCAGGGATGACATTCAATCAAGCATTCGTCGCCTCGCCGAGTTGTGCTCCGAGCCGTGCCGCCATGCTGACTGGCATGTATCCGCCGCGCAATGGCGCGGAAGCCAATCATTCGCGTCCGGCAGCCGAGCTGCAGAAGTTGCCCGGCTATCTCAAAGCACTCGGTTATGAGGTGGTCTCCTTCGGAAAGGTTGGGCATTACCGCCAAACAACCGAATACGGCTTCGATCTTGCCCGTCACTTCGGTTACCACGAAGACATCGCCGTTCCCGAGGCACTCAAATGGCTAAGCGCTCGCCAGAGCGATCAGCCGCTGTGTTTGTTTGTCGGTACGAATTGGCCGCACGTTCCTTGGCCCGAGGAAACTGAGGACATCGAGCTGGCGAGCCTCACTGTGCCGCCTCATCATGTGGACACGCCCGTCACGCGGCAGTGGCGAGCAAAGTATGTCGCGGCCATCCAAAAGATGGATGATGAGCTAGGGCGCGTGTACGATCTGGCTCGTGAGAAGCTTGGCGAAAACACCTGCTTTGTGCATACCAGCGACCACGGTGCACAATGGCCCTTTGGGAAATGGACCTTATACGAAGACGGGATTCGCACGCCGCTGATCGTCAGTTGGCCGCAACAGGTGGCAGCCGGCGCGCGTTCCGACGCGATGGTTTCCTGGATCGACTTGCTGCCGACCCTCGTCGAGATCGCGGGCGGTGAGCCACCGCAGTCAATCGATGGCCGATCGTTTTTGCCGGTACTACGTCAACAGCGCGAGACGCATCGAGACATCATCCTGACGACCCACAGCGGTGATGGTGATAACAATGTCTATCCGATTCGCTCGGCGCGGACAGCGGATGGATGGAAATACATTCGCAACCTTTATCCAGAGCTGCGCAATACCTCGCATGTCACCACATCGCCCAACGACAGCGGATATTGGCAAAGCTGGGTGAAGGAAGCGGTAGTGAACCCTATCGCGCGACGCACGGTTCTGCACTATCTGCAACGGCCAGCCGAAGAACTCTATCGCTTGAGCGATGACCCTTGGGAACAGAATAACTTAGCCGCCGATCCTGCTCACGCGGAACATTTGACCGCATTGCGTGCGGCGGTCGATCAGTGGATGGAGCATACGCAAGATCAACAGAAAACCTACGGCCAGCCAAAACGCAATCCCGATCCCAAACAGCCCAACATCGTCGTGGTGCTGATCGATGACATGGGCTGGAGCGATCTGTCATGTTTCGGCGGGACTGCGGTGCAGACCGAGAATATCGATCGCATGGCTGCCGAAGGCATTCGCTTCAATCAGTTCTACGTCAATGCACCGATCTGCTCACCATCGCGCGTGGCACTGACGACCGGGCAATATCCCCATCGTTGGCGAGTCAGTTCTTATCTTGCTAGCCGCGAACTGAACGAGCAGCGCGGGATGGCACAGTGGCTCGATCCTCAAGCACCGGTGCTCGCCCGCGAGTTGAAGCATCGCGGGTACGCTACCGGTCACTTCGGAAAATGGCATATGGGCGGCCAACGCGACGTTGGCGACGCCCCGTTGATCCGCGCTTATGGTTTCGACGACAGCTTGACGAACTTTGAAGGTTTGGGACCACGGGTCTTGCCATTAAAAGACGCTTATGATGGCAATCCGCCGCAAAAGCATGATCTGGGGTCGGCTAACTTGGGCAAAGGTCCAATTCGCTGGGAAGACCGCTCCGTCATCACGTCCGCGTTCGTGGAAGAAGCAATTGAGTTCATCGATCGTGCGGGTGCTACCGAGCAGCCATTTTATATCAATCTGTGGCCGGACGATGTGCACTCGCCATTCTTCCCACCCGAAGGGCTGCGAAGGCAGACTGACGGCGGCAAACGCGAACTGTATCACGCTGTGCTTCAGGCGATGGATCAGCAGCTCGGCGTCTTGTTCGACCGGATTCGCAACGACGAGCAGCTTCGTGATCACACGTTGATCGTGATTGCATCGGACAATGGGCACGAACAAGGCGCCGGTAACTCCGATCCGCTACGCGGCGGCAAAACCTGGTTATATGAAGGTGGCGTCCGTTCGCCGCTGATCGTGTGGGGGCCTGGCTTGCTCGCTGCCGATACGGCTGGGACACAGAACAACGAATCGGTATTCTGCGCGCTCGATTTGAATGCGTCGCTGTATGCCATCGCTGGAGTAGCGTCGCCCGAGGGTGTGCAGCTTGACGGAGAGGACCTGTCGGAAACGGTTTTGGGACGCTCGAAACAGAGTCGTACCGCGCTGATCTTTTGGCGACGTCCCCCGGATCGTCCCGGCACCGCCGGGCAGCCGAATCCCGACCTAGCAGTCCGTGCTGGAAAATGGAAGTTTTATCTCAACCAAGATGGCAGCGGGATTCAACTCTATGATCTCGATGCGGACATCTCGGAAACGAAGAATCTTGCCGACGAAAATCCCAATGTTGTCGCTCGACTGCGGCAAGCCTTGCTGGCATGGAATGCTTCCATGCCACCTGACGCAGGTGATCTGCGATTCGTTGCTCAGCGTGACTCGGCTCCGCGAAGCCAATCGCTGCAACCGAATCAGTTCGTCAATCCGATCGCCGAAGGGGCCGATCCTTGGGTGATCCGTGATCCCAATGCCGAACGTTATCTATGGTGTTTCTCCGATGGTAACCGTGGGATTGCCATTCATACGAGCGACTCGCTGACGTCGCTGGGTGAAAAACACATCGTTTGGCAAGCTCCCGCGGAGGGTCCCTGTTCCAAGGAAATTTGGGCGCCCGAACTGCATTTTCTTGATGGTCACTGGCACATTTATATGGCGGCCAGCGACGGCAGAAATGAGAATCATCTCGCGTATGTGCTCCGCAGCGAGGGGCATGATCCGCTGGGGCCTTATCAGTTGCATGGGCCACTAGCCACCGGTGATGGCGCTGATGGAATGTCGCCGAACGTGTGGGCGATCGATATGACCGTGCTGGAGCACAAGGGCCGCCGATATGCGCTGTGGTCGGGTTGGGACGCGCCGGGAACCGACCGCCAGTTCTTATACATCGCACCGATGAAGTCGCCTGTAGAACTCGCTGGCCCACGCGTGCGGATCTGCGACAATGCGGACTATCCTTGGGAGCGGACCGAACCGGGCGACCGCGGTCGTGGGCTCAATGAAGCTCCTCAAGTATTGAAACAGGGGAGTCGAACGTTTGTGACTTATTCTTGCGGGGCGTCTTGGTTGCCGAGCTACAAGCTGGGGTTATTGGAACTCTCTGGCGACGATCCGCTGGACCCGGCGTCCTGGACCAAGCGGCCGCGGCCGCTGTTTGAAGGCACGGAGGAGACTTATGGCGTTGGCCATTCTTGTTTTGTCCGCTCGCCCGACGGATCGGAGTGGTGGCACGTCTATCATGCTAAACGCGATCGCAATCCAGGCTGGCGAAGAGCGGTCTATGTTCAACCGATGAGCTTCGGTCCGCGTGGGATGCCGCGGCTGGGCCGGCCGGTTGCTGCGGGTGAGGTCCTGGAGCGACCTGCCGGTGAAACGACGGAGCCACTTGAGCTGCCGCATCAATCGTCACTCAATCGAGCGGCGGGGCTGAGCGACTGGAGCTACTATGGCCATCACCAGTTCTTCGATCTTCGTGATGACGGCGTGCATCTGGGCCGCGTGCCGCAGCGGCCGATCAACGACTACCGCAGCGGCGAGAAGCTGATGCTCAATCCGCTGCTGCCGAGTGATTTTGCGGCTGAAGTCACGATCGATTTTCGCGGTGATGCCGGAGCCAATGACGCGGGGTTTGTGTTCCGCACCAGCGGGCCATCGATTGGCTACGATGCCCACCGAGGCTATTTCGCGGGGCTGATTCCCCGGGCGGGAATCGTGATTTTCGGGTTGGCTGATGGTCAGCACTGGACCGAGATCGCGCGTGCACCGGTCAAGATCGACGTGACGGTTCCGCAGCGATTGGGTGTCATCGCAGTGGGAGACCGAATCACGATTTTGCTTGCGGGAAAGCCTGTGTTTACCACCACGGAATCGACGTATGCCAGCGGCACCTTGGGCCTGCGCGTGGTCAATGCGCATGCCAGATTTTCAGACTTGAAAATCGAGTCTCGCTCGCCACAGTGATGAGGCGCACGCTGCGGTGCTCGCGATTTTGCGGCTGGCATCGTCTGTAGCGTTGGCACACACTTTGCCTTTTATCCTCTGCGCACTCGCCGTGTCCCGCGGCAGTTGACTTGAGTCCCAGGCTGACCGGCCTGAGTCGCGGGTCGATTCCACCGACTCCAGAGGATTTACCGTGAGATCTTCACTTGTTCAAAAGGTATGGCGGCAACTGATTCCCGCCACCAGTTTGCTAACGGCGTTAGCAATAGGCGCCGCGGTGCTCGCACAGCCACCAGACCGTGCTGCGACCGATCAGGCGGTTGATGCCAGTGCGGTTGAGTATTTGACGCGAGGCCCGTTGCACGAGGCGTTCGCGGAACCGTACGAAGCGGATCCCAGTGCCGCGCCGCTGGTGACGGCCGAGCCGCCGGAGCCGATCGATGAATTGCCGCCGGAGTACCGGCCCGCAGGTGATAACGTGCAGTGGATTCCCGGCTACTGGGCTTGGGATGATGAACGTCAGGATTTCCTCTGGATCAGCGGCTTGTGGCGAGAAGTGCCGCCGGACCATCGCTGGGTCCCCGGCTATTGGGTAGCTGTCGACTCCGGCTACCAGCGGGTCAGTGGGTTCTGGGCCAGTGCGGAACTAGCCGAGATCCAGTACTTGCCGCCGCCTCCCGAATCGATCGAAGCGGGACCATCTGCACCGGCGCCGGCAGAAAATCACTTCTACATTCCGGGGCATTGGGTCTATCAGAACGCCGCTTATCGCTGGCGACCGGGTTTTTGGTCTCCGGTGCATGAAAACTGGGTTTGGGTTCCAGCGCAATACATCTGGACCCCGCGAGGAACGGTATTTCGTCAGGGTTATTGGGATTACGATATTGCCTACCGCGGCATCGTCTTCACTCCTGTGTACTACCGCCAGCCCGTCTATCGGTCGGAGCAATTCGTTTATCGTCCACGCTACACGATCGATACCGGAGTGAACCTGTTGGTTCACATGTTTGTCCGCCCCGACGCGCGGCAGTATTACTTTGGTGATTATTATGGGCCGCGATATGCGGATGTGTTCCAGCCGTGGGTGGTGCGTTATCAGCAACCGACCTTCTATGATCCGTTCTACGCGCAGTATCGAAGTCGCGGTGTGGGGCGAGGCGCAAATCTGCTCGCTTGGGTGACGAACCAACATCAGGTGTTCGCGACCTCAGAACAAATCCGCCCTGCACGCACGATCGCCCAGCAGCAGCAATTGATGCAGACGGCGGCCGACAGCGATCTCGATCCGACGATTCTGAGGCTAGCGGCGGTGGGTGAAGCGATTGAAAATGTGGCCGAAGACCCCGACGCCAATTTCCGCTTCCAGACGCTCAGCGAAGCAGAAGTGCAGCAGATTCGCGAGTCGACCCAACCGCTACGAGAACTGGTGCAGATGCGTCAGCGGATCGAAAGCGAGCCGGTTGCGGCAGACTCGGCAGCAACGCCCGGCCCCGTCGACACAGCGGCGACCGATATAGCGGCTGTCGATCCAGCGGAGGCTGACCCTGCGGCTGATCCTGCAGCCGCCGAACCGCAAACCACAGCCAGCGCAGGTGCGCCGCTGGGCAGTTTAGAATTGCCCGCCGTCGCACAGGCGGTTGCTGATCCAGACGCCCAACCCGAGGCTGCACGGGTAGATACTGAACCTGCGCTCGGCGCACGTGTGGAAGAAACGCCGCGGCGCACCCGTGATGCCAGCAACGACCTGCCGCCGGGACGCCAAGCAGTGGAACTGACTCCAGAAGAACAGCGTGATCGCCGCTTCAACGCGAGTTCGGCGGTACCGGACATTACCGGCACTCAAGCCGGCTCGCTCGACCTCGGTCCCGATGCGGCAGCAACCACCGCTGATCCCGTGCAGCCTGGCGTCACCCGGCCAGAAGTGGTGCCCGATGGGGCACGTGATCTGACGGTCGAGCCGCCAGCCGACGCACCCCGCCGTGACCCGGCTGCAGCCGACCGGCAACCGCCCGCAGCCGCCCCACGCGGCGCCGTGGCTCCCGATGCAGCCGCGGCAGCGACCGCTCCGGAAACCGCTGCTCCGGCGCCAGCTCCTGCTGCTGATGCAGCGACGGCTCCGGGTGCTGCCACTGCTCCGGGTGCTGCCACTGCTCCGGGAACCGCCCCAGGCCTAACGCCGGCGCCATTGCCGGGGACCACCGACACGCGTGATCCTGCCGCCGGCCAGCGGATGCGGGGTGACGTGCGGATGCTTCCCGAGGCACGCGCCGGAAACACTCGCGGCGGGAGCAACGTCGACAATCTGCGGAATCGGGCCGAGCGAATGCGCCCGGCGCGCCCCGAGGGTTGGCCACCGCGTGGTGAGCGAACACGGACGCTGCCGACCCGGCCGGGAGCTGCGATCGGTTTGGAAAGTGGTGCGGTAGTCCCGGGTGGTCCGCCAGCGATCGGCGGTTCCGCTCCCGGGCTGAATGAGGCGGCGATTCCCCGCGCCGGTAACCTGACGCCCGGCGGAGCACCTGGAGTGGGCCGCGGCGCTCCGAACCAATCGGGAACGACCCGCAGTCGCGAAGCGCAGCCGCACACGCTGCCCGACCTGGCCGAGTAACAACCTGGTCGAGTATCAGAGCCTGCAGCAGCGTCGTTAGATCACTGCAGGTAGACGGTGGACAGGTAAGCACGTAACGAGCGGCCGCAGCGATGCGGCCGCTCGAGTCGTTTTCAGAATGCGCTTGAAGCAGTTTCTTCCCCGAGTCTCATCACTTCGTCGCTCGCCGCAAATCCTGTGGGCGGCACAGCGCTATTGGGGTGGCACGTCCCTGAGGAACGAAGGGCGTGATGAGGAGTCTGCAGGGTCACACCGGGAGCTCGCATCCACGGGGCATCTGTCACCGCTTCCCACGCCCATCGCTGGGGCTCTGAGCGTGCCACCCCAAGCTCCGGGCGTGTCACCCAAATCCAAATTCACAGCGAAGGCCGCTCCGCACAAGTTAGCAACTCATTCAACACGTCTAACCCTGCAGCCCGTTGGAGTCCAGCCTTCAGGCTGCCGGCCTCTGTCAATCAACAAAAGAATCAACACGACTAACCCTGCAGCAGCGACTGGCCGCCATCGATCCAGACTTCGCTGCCGGTGATATGGCTGGAGGCCTCGGAAGCCAAGAACAGTACCAGTTCCGCCACTTGTTCACTCGTTCCTGGTTTGCCATCGGTCAGCGGGACCTTGCCTTCGGGAAACTCGACCGGTTCCTGAGCTTTTTCCAGATTTCTGCGCTCTGTGTTGTCGTCGATCTTGGTTTCGATCGCTCCGGGGCAGATGACGTTGATGCGAATTTGATGCTTGGCCAATTCGAGCGCTAGCATCTTCGTCATGATCACCTGCCCACCTTTGGTGCAAGCATAAGCGGTCGCCCCGGTGTTGCTGTACATCCGCGTGCCGTTGACCGACGAGGTGACGACGATCGCCCCGCCGTTGCGTTTGAGGTGCGGCACGGCGTACTTCACCGTGTAAAACGTGCCGCTGAGGTTGATGTCGATCGTTTTCTGCCAGTCCTCGGGGCTCAATTCTTCGATCGGCGCCCAGACACCGTTGATGCCGGCATTGGCAAACACGATATCCAGCCTGCCCCACTGTTTGGTCACACGTGCGTAGGCGTCCTGCATCGACTGAACGTCGGCGATATCACCGAGCACCGCCATCGCCTCGCCGCCTGCTTGCTCGATCTTCTCGACCACCTGCTGCAGTTCATCTTCGCTGCGTCCAAGGATCGCCACCTGAGCGCCCTCGCGCGCCAGACGCACAGCGCTAGCCGCCCCGATTCCAGAACTGCCACCCGTGATAAACGCCACTTGATTGTCTAGTCGCATCGTCGTGCTCGCTCGGTTGAAGGAGAAATTTCACGCCATCTACCGAGCGGCCTGTGCAGCTTCAGTGCCAGCAGGGGCTGTCCGAACCAGGGAAGTGAATTAAGGTCCCCGCAGTCCACCCGACAAGCTCCTGACATTGCTTCCCAATCCAGTAAGCTGGGCACAGAGCCAGTGCGATGGCGCTTAGAATCATTGGCAGTCGGGAGCAGGAGATGGTATGCGCAAAAATGACGGTGCGTCGGGGGGAGGCGGGCGTTGTCGACAAGGCGTTTTGAGTCACTCCAGGTTTGGGCTACGAGATGCGTGGCTTTGGTTCTGGCAGGGGCATTTCTACTGCTTTTGCTTTTTGACTTGCGTAACGGATTGATCGCACTGGATTCATTGCGATGGCCTAAGGCACCAGGCAAGGTTGTGGATGTCACGATCGACAAGCAAGGGAACCGTTATGTCGCCAGCGTGAAATATGAGTTTAAGGTGAACGGGGAGCGTGTTTGCGGACACCGCTACGGAATGCTGCAACACGACGGAAAGCGGCACTTTAAAACGAAAGACCGTGCAGAAGCGTGGACCGGGGTCGGGGAGCCGCTGGTTGTCCGATATCATCCAGAGGATCCGAATCATAATATGGTTATCAATTCGGTCCCTGCTTGGCTGCTGTTTGTGGTTTCCAAAACTGCGTTGCTGGCAATATTGGTCTTGTACTTGTGGCCGACGAAAGCTGTCTAGATGATGCTATTTGATGTGAAATTGCCCGCAGACTTCGGCTTGTTGTAGGGTTCCAAGGGTGATTTGTCTTGAATTGTAAAACAGTAGTCTCGACTGTTTTACGTGCTGCGAAGGCCTGAAGGAGCCTTTCGGTTAAATCCGTCGACCGTGTTCCGCATCGAGTTCGTAGGAACCGGACGCTAACGCGTGCCGGCTGATTGAGTTTTGATGAATGTTATATGCAGTGTTGGTCAGGACGATTTGTGTGCGCGGCCGGAACAATTGAGACAATTGTTCTACGGTTGGGGGCCGCTCGCTTGTACTGGTTAGTTCAGCGGGGTGCGGTCGCCGGCGCCGGCGCGGAGGAGGTGTTTGCCGATTTGCCAGAACTGCCGGACGACGCGGCGGGTGCGGCCTTGCGAAATCTCGCGGTGCAGCGTCCGCAGCAGCGACGACGCGCGGGCTTCGCCGAGTAGCGGGGTCATCGCGGGAATCAGAAACTCTTCCACACCAAACACCCGTTCACGGGCGATGTCGGTGCAGATAGGGATCACCCCCGCGACACGCGCTCCGAAGAGTTCGCGGTGATATTGGATGGCGTCGCGGATGCTGCGCTCCTTTGGGCGATCACCGGCCTGCCAGTCGTAGGGTGGTTCCCATTGCCGAATCGGTCGCAGCAGATCGATGTGCGTCAGCACGCCGAGGATTGGCGTCGGCTTGAGTTCTCGGTGCTCGGCAAACCACTGGTGCAGGAAATCGAGCGTCTGCACATCGGGGTCGCGCGCCGGGTTGGTTGCATCCATCACCAACAGCACGAGATCTGATTGTTGCAGCGCCGCCTCCAGGTCGGCCTTCTGAGAATCGCTGAACCCGTCGACGGCGTAACCGACGGTGTCCAGCAGCACCAGGCGGTCGTGCGTCTCACGCCGATTCACGACGTAGCGGGCAATGCTGCTGGTTTGGGGAATCACGTCGACGGCCGCCCGGTGTTCGGCCAGCAGCGCGTTGATCACGCTCGACTTGCCGGCTTTGGACTGGCCCGTCAAGCAAATCACGATTTCCGTGGTCTGGGGAGTCGGCGCGGCGGACGGCGAGCGCGCGTGCGCCGGTTGCGGCTGGCCCTCGCTGGGCTGCTGGCTGTGCCCAGCGGGATGCCGCGGCGCTGCGGCGGAGTGGGGGCCACCGTTCATGGTCGGGCTTGTGACCTGCGGCCCCTTTGCTGAATCGCCATCGGTCGCCGCTCCCGGCGCCGGCTCGCCAGGCTGGCGGTGGAGCGTCGGCATGCCGGTGGCATCAAAGCCTTCGTTCATTTGCCGCATCAGGTCACGAAAGCGGTTGGCGCCGCCTGCCAGGCGCCCGCTGTTGAGTTCGATCAGGTAATAGCCAAGACGATGCACGAAGCAGACGTAGAACCAGGCCAACAGATTATCTTGCACGACCTGCGTCACTGGCGTCACGATCATCTTGGACGTGGCATAGCGGGCGAGGACCGTTGCCGGAGCCAGCACCGCGGAGACCGGCCAGTAGATCAGAGCAAACCGCTGATACCAGTCCGGGAACTTGGCGATCCGTCGCCAATGCTTCACCGTCAGCAGGTGGCCGGCCGGCAGGTAACGTTCGCTCATCTGTGCCAGGTCTTCCGAGGCCAATTCGACTGCGGCCAGAATCTCGGGGAGAGTGAGATTGGCGACCGGGTCATCGGCCTTGGGATGGTAGACGCGGGCGATTTCTTGCCCCAGCGACATTGCGGTGTCGAAATAGAATTGCGGCCGCAGCAACCGTTCAGGATCGACTTGATCGACCGTCGCGGCGCGGCTTTGGACCAACTGCCACGCTTCGCTATCGCGCGGCGTCCAGCGTGGCAGCTTTTCCGCTTCGGGTCTGCTAAACAGTCGCCAGGGCGTCTGCCACCAACGGAGCAACAGCAACGCGCCGCCCCAGCACACCGCCACCGGCAGCCAAATCCACATCGACCAGCCCTGCAGCCACAACGTGTAGCTGCCCAGCCCCAGGATCAACAGCCAGGGGAGGATCAGGAGGGTCCAAATCACAATCAAACGCCAGCGGCTCACACATCGACCTCCGGTTTAGCGCCAATGGGCGAGTTTCGCGGTCGAGGCCACGCTGCGGTTCACGATGCGCTCTCGCCCTGGTGGTGTTTTGCCCACAATTGCTCGGCGCTGGCCAGTCGTTCCTGTAACACCGAACGCAACTCGTCGTGGGTTGGTGAATGCCCTGCAAGTTTCTGACCATAGAACCAGCAGCAGGCTTCGCCCAAGGCATACGTCGAAGCGAACGCGAGGGCCGAATTGGCCGCTTGGCCGACAAACGGGATCAACTTCAACATCCCGCGAACGGCCTGGCGGATCAGCAATCGACTGCCGACGGCGCCGGCCATCTGCAGAAATTGATCGCGTTCCAGCGAACGGCCGTAGAGCTGCGCCAATCGCCGGATCAGTTCGGACTGCAACCCGGCGACTGCGGGGATATCGATCCAGGGAATCGGCACGGCGGCCGCGGTCGCCGCCATCGTGGCTGCAGCCAACACGTACGGTTTGGCTTGCCGTTCGTGCAGCGCCTGCAGCGAACTCATCACCTCGGTCATCGTCATGAACGTTTGCCGGTACGCTTCCGGTAACGATTCGATCAGCGCCCCCTTGAGCCGCTCCGAACCGTAGGCCGGATCATTGAACCCATCTTCGATGAGCGTCAGGTCCATGGGGACGACCCAGTCGACCAAGCCCTTGAACCGGCGGACCTGCTCGTCGAGGCTACGGACCAAGTCGTCCGGCAGCCGCTGGCGGTCCCAAACATCGGTCGGCCCCTGACCAAACGGGTCGGGTTGCGGATGGTCATCACGCGGGTAGAGGTCGTGCAGCGCTGTCAGTACCAAGATCACGGGCCGATCCGGTTTCGCCTTGCGAATCGCGCGCAGCGGCTCCACGATCGACCGCTGGGCATGATCGGCCGCCCGCACGGTGACCAGCATCAGGTGCGCCGTGGCATCAAACGCCGTGATGTCTTCTCGGGGATCATAGCCCGCCTCACCCAATCCCCGCGTGTCGAGGAATTCCAACAGCGGTTGCTCGGCGGATGGGAACGCATAGCGGCGCGACTGCCGCGTTTCCGGCCGAAACCCATTGCCGATCTGCGCCTCGTCGGCGTGCGTCAGATGCTTGATCAGCGATGTCTTGCCGCTGCCCGTCTTGCCGAACAGCCAGAAGACCGGCACCGGGGTCGCGTCGAGCAGTCGCACCCGAGCGGCATCGAACTCGCCCGGCGACAGCGGCGCTAGGCCTCGCGACCGGAACCATTCTTGCAGCCGACTGAGCATGAGGGTTGGTCGGTTCCAGACAGGGACGAAGAGCGAATAAGCCGAGCGGGTAGGCGTGCCGCGGCAAGGATCAAGCCGCGGTCCGCCAGCCTCATCCGTTAGGCTACCGCAACGCCGCCGGGCATACCATCGCCCGCCGCGGCCAGATCCGTGCTGGCCAACCCAGCAGCGCCAGCACAACCGCCCACGCCAGGCCGCTGAGCAGGATCGAAGTCAGCAGCCAGCGTGGCCGGTAGCGGAGGATCACTTCGCTGCTGCCCGCAGGAACTTCGACGGCAGAAAACAGGTAGTCGCAGCGCAAGACTGGTACCGATTTGGCCGCGTCTGAGTCAGCTTGCGCTGCGGAGCGGGAGCGTGAATCGAGGCTGCGGACAGTCGCTGTCCAGTTTCCGTCTTGGAACTGCTTCAGACATAGCAGGCCGCCTGCGGTTGACTCGACACGGATCGTCCAGTGCTCCGGCAATGCTTGTGTGACCACGATTTGTGCTGCGCCAGACGAACCAGCGGAAGCCGGATCGCCGGACGCCTGGCCAGCGGAAACGCTTTCCTGCAACCGGTGGGCTGCGTCCGCAGGGACTTCGATCAGCGGCGGCGCCGGCTGGTCCGAGCTGATTTCGTGCAATCGCTTGGCAAAGGTTTGCGGCGCTACCCAGATCTGCTCGTCAATTACACGCCACTGGGGCAACCACAACACGTGGGGCGACGGCGAACGGACCGGTTTGACTTTCAATCCCAGCAACGAATCCGATGTGTCTCTGTACGATGCGGTCAAATCGCGTGCGACCACGGCCACGTCCCAGCGTTCATCAATGGCAAGCCAACCCAAAACACGGTCCCAGTAGTTAAATTGCTGCGCCGAAGGCGTCTGCCGGCTGAGGGCATTGGCGGCCCGCCAGAACGACTGCGTGCGATGCGGCGGCAGCGAGGTAACCGGATTAAACACCGCCCGATCCTCCATCAGATGCCAGCGGCCATAGTGCGTGATCCGCTGGCTGGCTTCCACCGCCAACATCCGCTCCTGGCCGGCCGATGGCACTTGCCGCCAATCCGGTGGCCAAGCGTGACCGCTAACAAACCGCATGGCACGCCGGCCGCTCGAGCGATCTACCGACCAGTGCTCGCGTTGCTCACGAATCGCCGCGCCAGCCGGCGGGACAGCGGCTTGTTGCCGGGCCTCGGCAGCTCGCGACACGGTCGCCACCGATGGCCAGGCCACGATCAACAAGTCGATCGCAACCAGCACCACGAACGCTCGGGAGTACGCTCGCGCGCTCAGCCGCCGATGACAAATCCAAAACGCGGCTACGGCGATCAAGTTCACGGCCAACGCAGAGACCGCTATCGCTCGCGCAGCGGCCTGCCACTTTAGCGGCCCCCAGAACGCGTCGGAGATCTCCAGCAGCTCTGGCGATCGCTGGGCCGCTAGGTGCAGGCCTGCCGCCAGCGCCGCCGCCGTCCCGCTAGCGATCACCGCCACCGCAAAGGTCGTGTGAGCCAGTTGACGGCGACGAGCAGCAGTCAGATAACTCGCCTGCCGCGCCGCGGCAATCGCAATTCCCAACGGCACGAACACCAGCCATTTGGCCGGATAGCGAAAGCCCGAATAGCCTGGCACGAGCTGGACAAGCCACCAGTAGGGTCCGCCAGTCGCGTCGTCCCAGCCAAGTGCGGCCAGCGGCAGGACCGCCCGCAGCGCGTAGCCCAGCCCAAAATTTCCCAGCGCCATCACCAGCCCCAGCGGCGCTAGAGCATCCCACAGATCCAGACGCCGCCAGTGGAGCCGGCGATAGCGAGTAACCGCCAGGGCGAGCGGAATCAGGCCCGCGTACAGGGTGATCGCCCAGATCTTACCATCGTCGGTGATCAAGTGGCTGATGCGGGTGTAGACCGGAAACAATTGGCCTGAAGCCGCGGGCAAAGCCAACTCGAGCCAGTGCCAAGGGGCGACGCTGAAGGCATAGATCTCGCCGGCATGCTGCGCCGACAGCGGCGAGTAGCGAACGCTCTGCTTGGCCCAGTCCAGCGACGCGGCTATTTGGGGACACGCAAGCAATCCCGCTAGGATCGCTGCGGCGCCGAGCGTGCCCAACAGGCGAAGTGCGCGTCGGATCGGACCGACTCTCAGTGCTGGAGCATCTGTCGACTGCGCTCCGCGGACAATCGCCATGGCCGCAGCGACGAAGCCGATCAGCATCACGTGCAAGCTGATCTGCGGGTCGCCGCCGAGAATCGGCATCGCCAACCCGATCGACGTCAGCGTCAGGTCACGCAGACGCACCCGCCGCAGCAATTCAAAACCGCCAGCCAAGGCCAACGGCGCCCAGGCGGCGCCGACCAAGAACGGCGGATTGCAATACAGAAACAAAACCGGGCCAGAGAGCGGGTAAGCGATGACCGCCAGGCCGCGGCCGTGCGGGCGAGCACCTGCAACGGCCGCGGCATAGTGCACCGTCAGGCTCGCCAGCAGCAGGTGCAGGGCGACATACCACGCCAGCGCCGATTCCGCCGACGGTGCCAAGTGATAAACGATTCGCCGCAGCGGATAAAACACTGCGGTTGTCGTTTCCCCGGCCAACGGAATGCCGGTCACGTCCAGTGGGTTGTACAGCGGCAGCCACTGCTGGCATTCTTGGTCCGCTAAGTAGCGATACAGCGGCGTGTAGAAGTGCCCGGCGTCGCGAAACGCCAGCCGATCGATTCCGGCCAGCGCTGGACCCAGCAGCGCGGCGAGGCTCAGCAGCAGCAGCGCATAAGCCAGAGCGACGGGCGAACGGGCCACGGACCGAGTCCACCGACTTGCCGGTGCATGGCGACTGTCGCTCACCAACGACGCCTAAGCGATCGCCAGCGTCGACTGGCTGAACATCAGCAAGCGTTTGTGCTCGCGGACCACGCGCAGGAACTGCTCTTCGTTGACCGGTTTGGTGATAAAATCGTCGATTTTCATCGATTCGCAGCGCTGTCGCGTAGCCGTGTCATCCGACGCGGTCAGGACGACGACCGGTGTCGCTGCGCGGCGATCCGCAAAGGCGCGCATCTCCTGGACGATATCCAGCCCGTCGCCATCGGGCAGGCAGAGGTCGAGCAACAACAGGTCAGGGACCGGAGCGCGGCTAAACACACCTTCGCGTTTGAGAAATTGCAACGCTTCCAACCTAGTCCGCACCAGGGTCAGGCGATGATGGACCAGCGATCGCCGCAACGCGTGAATGGTGACCTTGGCGTCCATCAAGCCATCTTCGACCAGCAAGATCTCCATCGATTTAGTCTGGAGCTCACCCAACATCGCAGCCCTCCTCAGGCGTGAACAAACGGCAGACGGCGAAGGCGCAGTTCAACCGGCCAGTCGCCAATAATCGATTCTCCTCGATCACACTTGCAAGACAAGCACCCACAGAGGTGGGCTGGCACTAGTGCGGACGAAAGCGGGCCGGCCGCGAACACTTGATCAGGTCCTGCTCCATCCGTTCGTGGTCTCGAAACCGAAGTTCGAACTGATGGACATCGCTGATCAGCCGGTCAATGACCTCAACCTGATCGTCGTCCAAGCCGCGATACTGCAATTCTTCCGCTCGTTCCGCCAGGTCGTTGACCATCAGGTAGAGCGAACAATGCTGCGAGCGAATGTCTTGCATCAGGTGGCTGTTGACCGGGGCCATTGCCGCCGGCACCTCCATGTAGCCGTAGGTTTCCTCCAGGGCAAATTGCAAGGCCAGCAGATCGCGAACCTCGCCCAACAGCGGCACGAGCTCGCGCAGCCGCTGGGCGCGCTCCTTGGTCGAAGAACAGATCGCGACGAGTTGCTCCAGCACGCTCCACAGGTTCAAGTTGCTGTCCTTGATCTCCTGCAGAAATGCCGGATTGACCGTGAGCGTTTTGGTGGGTGTCGTGACACTCATCGGAATAGCTACTCCATCGGAAGGAACGGCAACGGGACTGGTTGGGCGGAGCCGGTCCAACCTGCGCCAGCCGGTGGCGGCCGCTGGTCAGACCCAGAACCGACTCACAGTACGCGAACTCGCAGAAGTCTGTTCAGGATGAGATCATTCAGGTTACCGCCGCGCGGACCCTAACGTCAAATTTTATTCGCCATCGGCACGGTGTTCGACCTCGGCTCAGCGGCGAAAAAAGCCGTACCGCACGATGCAGGCCAGGGCTGCAACGCCATCCCGCCAACCGATCTTCTTGCCTTCGTCGTACCAGCGATGTTGATAGCGGATCGGGCGTTCGGAAAATCGCAGCCGGCGTCGGGCCCATCGCGCCGTGACTTCGATTTCGATCCCGAAGCGGTTCTCACGCAGTTCTGGCTCGATGGCGGCCCAGGCATCGCGGCGGGCCATCTTGTAGCAGGTCTCGATGTCGCTGAGGCGAATCCCCAGCGCGAGATTGGCGAGTTTGGTAATCCCTGCGTTGACCAGTTCGTGCCACAGCGGGGACACTTGGCGATCGGCGTGGCCGTAGCGGGTGCCGTAGACGATATCGGCGCGGCCTTCAAGGATCGGCTGCATCAGGTAGCGAAAGTCGGCCGGATCGTACTCGCGATCCGCATCCTGGATCACAATGATGTCCCCGGTAGCTGCCGCCAGTGCGGTGCGAATCGCCGCCCCCTTGCCTTGATTGCGGGTGTGGCTCAGCAGGTGGATGTCGGGCTCATCAGCATAAGCGGCCAACCGCGCCGCGCTGCCGTCGGCGCTGCCGTCGTCGACGAGCAGTATCTGCATCGGGATGCCGGTCGCCCGCAGTCGCCCGATCAGTTCATCGATCGTCTGGACTTCGTTGAACACCGGCACGATCACGCTCAGCACGAATGTCGGCGGCAGCGCGAAAATCCCCAGTCGCTGGCAGATCGGATCGCCCAGCCAGCCGCGGCAGCGCTCGACGTGGGCGGCCGACCAGATCGCTGCGGGCTCGGCCAGCGGCACCGCGGGATCAGCCGGCGGGCCGGTTACCGGTACCGAGGTCCGCGGAGGTGTTTTTGCTGGCAGTTCAGGCATGGGAGGTGGCGAGCTAGCGGCCGGTCGTGCGTGCATCATCGTGGTCGTCGAGGGTCACAGTGGGGAGCGGCCGCGCTCGCCACATGGTGGGGATCTCGCGTCGGCAGGGCGAAGGGCGAAATGTAGCAAAATTATTTTAGCTTGGTAAATCTCGCGAAAAATGATCGCGTGGTGGGTAAATTGTTGAGTTCATTGGGAAGTCTTGCTTGACAAGCAGACCGAGCGGCGACAACACTTCCTCCCGTCATCAGACTTGTCTTTCGCATTTCCGTCCGTGCGGGTGCTCGACCTGGGTTCGCTAAGGAATGTATACATGCGCAAACCTTCCGATGTTACCCGCGGCCCTGTCCCCAGGGGTGCCCGCTGTAATGGCATGGTGTGGTCTGGGCACCGCTTGACTGTGTGATCCTTATGTGTCCACCGCTCGAAAGATTCGGGTGGTTGAGCACGTCGCAGGGATCGCGGCGGTCTTTCGTTTTAGGAGGCGTAACCGATGGATCGACCACGGTGGTATCACCGCGCACTTGGAATGTCCCTCCTTTATTGAAAAGTTCCCAGTGTTTTCGCGGCGGGGTTGCAACCCAATACCCTTTCGCCGAAAGCATACAGATTGAAGTGTCAGCACGGTCGCTGAGCGTCGATCCGTGGAAAGGGAACGTTACGACGTCGTCGTCCCGGCAGGATGCTTGGACGACGCGTTTTTTCTTGGCATGCTTGCCTGACGAGCGGTGAGAGATTTTAGCGCGACGAGCGACTATAGTAGCCGCAACCTGCTTTCAATTGCTGGCCATGAACGCGCGGCAATTGATGAAAGTGGTTGTTGTGAACGGACCGGCGTTCGCAATGTGTAAGCTCCCACCTCTCACGCTAAGGTAGCACTACATCATGACCCTCAAGCTTCGTCTGTTAGGCCTGTTGGCAGCGATCACGTTGCTGGGCACTCCGGTCGACCGGTTGCTGGCCCAAGAACCCGAAGAACTGCTGCTCTGGTCGAGCGACGCGCCGCACGCAGGCGGCCAAGAAGCCGCAGATCAACCTCGCCTGCATCTCTATCGGGTCGAAGCCGATCAGCCGACACCAGCGATTGTGATTCTGCCTGGCGGTGGCTATGGCAATCTCGCGCTCGGACATGAGGGTCAGGAGATCGCGGCATTTTTCAATCGACTCGGGATCACTGCAGCGGTCTGCATCTATCGTCATCGTGGCCGCGGCAACGGGGGCGCTGGTTACGGGCATCCCGTGCCGATGCTCGATGCGCAGCGTGCGCTGCGGACCGTTCGCGCAGCGAGTGAACGTTGGAACATCGATCCGACACGCGTCGGTGTGATCGGGTTCAGCGCCGGCGGCCATTTGGCGAGCACCGTCTCGACCCATTTCGACGCTGGCGATCCGCAGGCGGCTGATCCGATCGACCGTGTTTCCTGCCGCCCCGATTTCGCGATTCTCGGTTATCCGGTGATCGCGCTCGACCAGCCTCACACCCACCGCGGGAGCCAACGCAACTTGCTCGGCGACAATCCCGATCCAGAATTGCTCAAGTCGCTGTCCAACGAGCAGGCCGTCACCGACCAGACGCCGCCAACGTTTCTGTTTCACACGGCGGAAGACCAGGCGGTGTCAGCCGAGAATAGCCTGCAGTACTTCTCGGCGCTGCTGCGCGCGGGGGTTGCAGGCGAATTGCATGTATTTGAAAAAGGGCGACACGGGATCGGGCTGGCCGCTGACCACGGCGCTGCAAGTGCCTGGCCCCGGTTATGCGCCCGTTGGTTACAAACTCAAGGAGTGATCAAGCCATGAAATTCTCATATGACGTTCCTTGTGTGACTTCCCGCCATCGCTCGGTCGACCGCCGCTGGCTGCAGAGGATGGCAGTGGGTTTGGCGCTGGTAGCCATCAATGGGTTGCTGATGCAGGGACCCGCGCTCGGTGAGGAACTCGCACCATCCGCAGTAACTCCTAATCCAACACCATTCCCGCAGCCGCCCAGTCCTAAGGGTTTGCAAGTTCAAATGGTGGATGATGCGCTTGCTCTGGACATTCACCACGCCGGGATCAATGTCGATCTCACCCGCTTGTTCCAGCTTCAGTCCTCGCCTGACTCGACCGAATTTTATTGGAAGGATCGGCAGTACCCGATCAATGAGCGTTATGCGAGATCGCTCGATAGGCAAATCAAGCCGCTCAGCGACGCGGGCGTTTTGGTGTATCTGATCTTGTTGGCTTATCCCAGTGCTGATGCCGAGAAGAATGCGCTGATTCTGCATGCTGACGCGGATCCGGATCGGGCTTACACGATCGCGGGATTCAATACAGCCAATCAGGAAGGGACCGAACGCTTTCAGGCCTTGGTCGCGTTTCTGGCTCAGCGTTATAGCGCTGCCGACTCAGCTCAGGGGCGCGTGTGGGGATGGATCATCGGCAACGAGGTCAATTCGCAATTTCGCTGGTATAACGTCGGGCCCAAGTCGGTGCAGGAGTTCGCCAGCGAATATGAACGCGCGGTCCGGGCGGCTCACGATGCTGTCCGCAGCTATTCGGCACATGCGCGTTGCTACCTGTCGTTCGATCATCACTGGAACATCGCAGCCGAGGGCCAAGATGCGAAAACGGCTTACCCGACACGAGCGCTGCTGGAGGCATTTGCGCAAGTCGCTCGCGAGCGAGGCGACTTCGAGTGGCACGTGGCGCATCACCCTTATCCAGAAAACCTTCGCGACCCGCGGAGCTGGCTCGACAAGACGGCGTTGCCGGGCGAGGACAGCCCGCGAGTGACCTTCAAAAACTTGGAGGTCGCTACCCGCTTCATGCGCCGTCCCGAACTGCTGTGGCAGGGGGCACCGCGGCGAATCATTCTGAGCGAACAGGGGACCGACGTGCTGGCCGCGCCCGATGGCGAAGCGTACCAGGCCGCCGGGTTTGCCTATGCCTGGGAAAACGTCACCCGGCAGCCGGGCATCGACGCGCTGATTTGGCACCGGCATGTCGATCATGCGCACGAGGACGGGTTGCGACTGGGGTTGTGGGAGAATCGGCCGGGGACCGTCTCGACGCCGCACCGCAAACGCCAGATCTACGAACTGTTCGAGGCGGCTGGTAGCGAACGCTGGCGCGAAACTGCGGCCTTCGCGCTGCCGCTGATCGGGATCCAGTCGTGGGATGAACTGAGCCGGTAATCGCCGGTCGCGGGTCAGCAGCGGTCGCTGGCGGAGCACCCGTCGGCGGCCGCAGGGAAATGCAAACCGGCGTCCCCCTTTGCAGAACCCGGCCGCTGCGTCGTACACTCCAGGGCGTCCATTCTCCCTGGTGCCACAAGGGTCGATGTTCGTGCTCCGCATGCTGCACGCCCTGGCACCGCCCTCTATCGGCTGACGAATACCTCACTATGCCTGCGCCACGAGCCCTCGTTCTGCGAGCCCCTGGTACCAATTGCGATGTCGAAACGGAGTACGCGTTTCAGTTGGCCGGTGCGCTGCCGGAGCGAGTCCATATCAATCGCCTGATCGAAAACCCAGCGCTGGCGGCGCGGTACCAGATTTTCTGTATCCCGGGAGGATTTAGCTACGGCGACGATATCGCAGCCGGGCGGATCCTGGCCACCCGGATGCGGCGGCACCTGGGCGACATGGTCAATGAGTTCGCTCAAGGCAGCCGCGACACGCTCGTTCTGGGGATCTGCAACGGGATGCAGGTGATGATGCGGCTGGGCATCCTCACGGATCAGTTGGCGGACGACACGGCGGGCGATGACGACGACCTGAGTAGTGCGGAATCCGCACCCGCAACGCTGACCTGGAATCGGCACGGACGTTACGAGGCACGCTGGGTTCACTTGGCGGTCGAGCCCGACACGCAGTGCGTGTTCCTCCGTGGAATCGAGCAGATGTACCTGCCGATCGCGCACGCTGAAGGAAATTTTGTGGCGGCCTCGGACGAGATCCTGGCAACCCTCAAAGCACAGGGCCGCCTGCCGTTGCGGTACAGCGAGCAGGGCAAAACCGCTTCACCGATGACCGATGATCCGCTGGAGTTTCCGCTCAATCCCAATGGTGCCCAGGGGAACGTTGCCGGCGTCTGTGACCGCTCGGGTCGCGTGTTCGGGATGATGCCGCACCCGGAACGCTACATCGATCCGACGCAGCACCCGTTCTGGACGCGGCTGGATAATCCGGGCACCGAGGGCCAAGGCATGGCGATCTTCCGCAACGCGGTCAATTATTTCGCGTAAGCCGCCTTCATCGCTTCAGATGGATTGAGCAAGTGTCTTGTTCGCAGGCCTGGCCGCTGATGCGGTACCGGCGTTTGGCCACTTGCTTGTAGGCCCACCGCCACAGCCCGGCGGTTCCGGGCAGGTGGAGGATCGGCATCGCAGGCCACAGCAACGGCAGCCGCCGCGTCAAGTAACGCACCGCGTCGCTGCCGCCGTAGCGGTTCCCCTGCGCATCGACCACGTACATCTGCGTCATCAGTTCTGCATGCGATAGGTCCGGATAGCGCTCCGCCACGCGGAGATCGTGCAGCGACAAAAAGCTCAGCCGCTTGCCGGTTACATCGAGCCGCTGCAGGTTGCGAACTTGCCCCTGGCAGAACCGGCACTGGCCGTCAAAGATGACCACATCGGTGCCAGGAGCCTGGTCAGGGTCGGGTAAGCTGCGGTTCATCGAGTCACTTCAGTTCGTGTTTACGGTGCGCATCGTATACAATGACCGCAGCAGCGCCAGGCTCGCCACGGACTGTGGGCGGAGGTTCACGGAATTCGACCGCTGCGAGTCGATCGTACCGAATCTTTTTGCACCGGAGCGGATCGCTCATGAACGCCATCAACACCGTTGTCCGCCGTGCGCGGAGGCGTTTGATCATGAACCGGTTTGTGCAACTCGCCAGCACCGCGCTGTTCATCGCCTGGATGTTGGCCGCGATCGCGATCATCGCCGGGGCGGTGTGGGTGTTGCCGGTGGAGCCCTGGCAGTGGAACTGGGGGTGGATCGCCGGGACCAGCGCGGTCGCTGTGCTGATCGCATTGATCCTTGCGCTAGGGTCAGCCCCGTCGTTGCAGCGGGCGGCGAGTGAAGTCGATGCCCGGTTCGGGCTGCGCGAGCGGCTCAGCAGTGCCGTCGCTTTGCCGCCGCACGATCGCGAGTCGACGATGGGGCGAGCGCTGCTCGACGATGCTGCGCGGCGAGCCGAACCGCTGGATGTCCGTGAACAGTTTTCAATCGCTCCCAACCGTCTGGCGTGGCTGCCGCTGTTGCCGGCAGCGATGCTGACGATCGCCCTGTTGTTGCCGCCAGCGGCCCCGCCGGAGCCCGACGAGGTGCTCTCGGCGACGACCGTATCGCAGACTGCACAGACCAAGACCGCGGCGGAAACGCTCAAGCGAAAAATCCAGCAACAGCGTAGCCAAGCTGAAGCGACGGGGCTGAAGGACGCCGAAGAATTCTTCAAAAAGCTCGAAATGGACTTGGACAAGCTCACCAAGCGGCCGTCGCTCGATCAAAAGGAAGCGATGATCGCGCTAAACGACATCAAGAAGCAACTCGACCAGCGGCGCGATGAACTCGGAACACCCGATCAAATGCGGCAAGCGCTCGCCAAAATCGATGACATGCAGCGTGGGCCGGCCGGTGAAGTTGTCAAAGCGATGCAGAAGGGTGACTTCACCGAAGCGGAAAAGCAGGTCAAAGCGCTGGCCGATCAACTCCGCCAAGGCAAGCTGACCGAACAGGAACAGCAAGCGCTAAAGAAACAAATCGAGTCGCTCCGCGATCAACTCGCCAAAGCCAACGAAAAGCATCAACAAGCCAAACAGCAACTGCAGCAGCAGATCGACCAAGCCAAACGCGAAGGCCGTACCGAAGATGCCGCTAAGATGCAGCAGCAACTGAACCAGTTGCAGGCTCAAGCCCAGCAGATGCAGCAGATGCAACAAATGGCCGAGGCGATGAACCAGGCGGCGCAAGCGATGCAGGCCGGCCAGGCGGGCGAAGCGGCTGAGGCGCTGGAAAACATGGCCGACCAACTCGGCGAGCTGCAAGCGGAAATGGACCAGTTGGAAGATCTCGACGATACGCTGGAATCTTTATCCCAAAGCAAAGATCAAATGCGTTGCCAGTCGTGTTCCGGTAGTGGCTGCCAAAGCTGCCAGGGGGCAGGTGATGGACATGGGGGCAGCGGAGGATCGTCGGGCTCTCGACCCGGATCCGGAGCAGGCCGAGACGTGGGGCCGGCGGACCCGCTCGAGACCAGTCCCTACGACACGCAGGTCCGTGGCCAGCCCAGGCAAGGCCGCGGGATCATCGCGGGATTTGCCGACGGCCCGAATCGCAAAGGGGTCTCGCGCGAAGAGATCAAAGACGCGGTGATCGGCGCGATCAACTCCCCCAGCGATCCGCTAGAAAATCAAAATCTGCCACGAGTCGAGCGCGATCATGCCCGCGAATACTTTGATCGTCTGCGGCAAGACAGCCTGAACTGACACGCAGCTCGAACGGAAAGGGAGGCACTATCGCCCCGGCGACCTTCTGTTCCCAGCGGTCTATCTTTTGCGGGCGACTTGCGTACAGTTTGCGAGAGGCTCACCTGCCGCTGAGGCAGGCCCGCTCCTGGTCGCCGCACGACCGACTGGGGGCTGAGAGACCAAGATCTGATAAGTGAGTAGAGGGCGCCGGTGGGGTTGCTTCCGCGCCTGCGACCTGAGCTGACGTCGAGTTTGCAGCGAGCTGAGAGTAGCGATGAAGCTTCCGTCCACGCGTATCCTGTTGCTGTTGGCGACCGTCGTCACTCTCGGAATCTTCACCGGCATCGGCGTGTTCACGTTCGGCTATGGTGGCGGGCTGTCGTATCTGTCCAACGATCCGGCCGCCTGCGCAAACTGCCACATCATGAACGATCATTATGATTCCTGGCAGGCGAGCAGTCATAAGCATGTGGCTACCTGTAATGATTGTCACCTCTCGCACCATCCGATCGGCAAGTGGATTGTGAAGGCCGACAACGGCTTCTTTCATTCGCTGGCGTTCACGACCGGCGACTTTCATGAGCCGATTCAGATCAAGCCGCGCAACAGCCGCGTGACGCAGAACGCCTGTTTGTACTGCCACGGTGACTTTGTCCACAACATGTTGCCGCAAGAGCCTCGGGGCGACATGCTGCAGTGCGTCCACTGCCATCAGCAAGTAGGTCATAATCAACGATGAGTGAACCGATGACGACGCCAGCGAGCCGCCGTAGCCCCCTGCTGATCGGTGCCGTGTTTGTAGCGACCATGATCGCCACGGTCGTGGTGATCTTTATCCTCGTGCGGATGTTCGAGCATCGCCAAGACGCGCGCTCGCGATTTATGCGGACGGTCGAATTGACGGAAGTCAGCACCGATCCGCGGCCTTGGGGATTGAACTGGCCGCATCATTATGACCAATACTTGCTGACGGCGGGCGACAAGTTTTATGGCGGTTCGGAAGCGTTGCCGGAGAGCAAACTCGAAATCCAACCGTGGCTCAAACGGCTGTATGCGGGTTATGCCTTTTCAATCGACTATCGCGAAGCCCGTGGTCATGCTTATATGCTTTATGATCAGCTCGTCACCGAACGCGTGCACCAGCGCCCGCAGGCTGGAGCGTGTCTGCACTGCCACGCGTCGACGAGTGTGCTGTACCGCAAGGTCGGCTTGGAGGCGCTCGGGGAGCCGGCCGAAGCGGCGGACCTGGCGGCGGCGTTCAACATGCCGGCAGTGATCCGCGGTTTTCAAGCGCTGAGCCGCCAGCCGTATCACGACGTGCTCGCCCAGCTCACTCAGATGCCTGATGGTACGCCCAAGGGAGACAGCGATCAGCCCGTTTTTCCGGCGCCACCGCTGGAAGGGTTTGAAGACCGCCAGTCGCAGTTCGGTGATCGCGATCCGCACCAGTTCGATATGAGCCAGGCGCACCCGGTTAGTTGCATCGATTGCCATGATCCTGAGACGATGGCCCTCCGCGTCACACGGCCCGGGTTCGTGTTGGCGATGCAGGGGCTGGCCGAGAGCGATGACCCGCTGCCCCACATGCCGAGCCTGGCACGGTGGCGCGCGGGTGACCGCAAGACGCCCTATGACCCCAACACGATGGCCAGCCGTCAGGAAATGCGGAGCTTTACCTGCGGGCAGTGTCACGTTGAGTATTACTGCGCAACCGGTGATGTGCTGGTGTACCCTTGGGACAACGGCCTGAAGGTCGAGCAGATGGAAGCCTTTTGGGATGAACGCCAGTTCCCCGACGGCAGCGAGTTCCACGACTACGTGCACGCCGAAACCGGGGCGAAGGTTTTCAAAGCCCAGCACCCCGAGTTTGAACTCTGGAGCCAAGGGGTGCATGCTCGTGCCGGTGTGTCGTGTGCTGACTGCCATATGCCTTACGAGCGACAGGGCGCGATGAAGCTCAGCAACCACAACGTCCGCAGCCCGATGTTAAATGTCAACAATGCCTGCCAAATCTGCCACAACGTCGCGGAACAGGAACTGCGCGATCGCGTGCTGACAATCCAAAACCGCACGGTCGAAATGCGCGAGCGCGCCGGTGTGGCGATGACGGAAATGCTCGACGACATCGTGCTGACCCAAGCAGCCGGGATCACGCCGGAGCAATTGCAGAATGTATTTGAACTGCAGCGCAAGGCGATGTGGCGACTCGATTTCATCAGCAGCGAGAACTCGCGCGGGTTCCACGCCGATCAAGAGGCGGCGCGAATCTTGGCTGAATCGATCGACTTCAGCCGCCAAGCCCAAATTGAGGCGATCCGTTTGCGCCAGGATGCTCCGTAGCAACCGGGCTGGCCCCGCGTCGCTCAGTGAATTCGTTACCGCTCTTTCGGTAAAGAGAGTACGAAGCGTATGTGTGTGAGCTGAGCAACTTGTATCCGGCCATCCAGAATCACTGGTTGACTGCGTTCAATGGAGGGATGTGTTTAGACCGTGAGGATTATCTCGCCGCCGCGGAACCGGCGGATTCCAAGGAATTGGCCGGCGCCCGGCAAGACGGTTGCTGAAGTCGCTCCACCCGTTGATTCACCACCTGCCGACCCTGCTGACCAGCCGGTTGGGGCGTTGGCCCCGCTTTCTTTGCCCACCTATCGGATGTTTTGGGTGGCATCGCTGTTTTCGAACACCGGCACCTGGGTCCACGAGATCGGCGCCGGTTGGTTGATGTCGACGCTCGACGGCTCGCCGCAGATGGTCGCGGCCGTCCGCGCGGCGATGGCGCTGCCGATGGTGTTGTTGGCGATTCCGGCCGGAGCGTTGTCGGATCGCGTCGACCGTCGCCGACTGATGCTCGCGGTGCAATGCGTGATGATGGCCACCGCTGCCTCGATCGCACTGCTGACCTACCTGGACCGAATCACGCCGGTAGGTCTGCTGGCGCTGACGGTCGTGATGGGCCTCGGCGCCGTGCTACACGTGCCGACTTGGCAGGCATCGATTCCGGAATTGGTGCCGCGAAATTATCTGCCACAGGCGATCGCGCTGGGGAGTGTGAGTTTCAATTTGGCCAGGAGCGTGGGACCGGCGTTCGGCGGGATGTTGATTGCCGTGGTCGGGACTTGGGCCGCGTTCGGTGTGAATGCGGTTTCGTTTGCCGTGGTGCTGCTGGCCATCTTTATGTGGAAGCGATCGCAGGGCACACCGCCGGCCGAGGAATCGTTCGTGCAGTCGATGCGCGCGGGAGTCACGATGGTGCTTCGCCGCGGGGCGATGCGTCAGGTGTTGGGGCGAGTTGTCCTATTCGTACTGCCGGCCAGTTCGCTCTGGGCGCTGCTGCCGCTAATCGCTCGTGAACAGTTGAACTGGACCGCTAGCGGTTATGGCTATTTGGTTGGTTCGATCGGTGTGGGGGCAGTCTTGGCGGCACTGTGGCTGCCGCGGCTGAGGGTTCGCTTAGGCGTCGACCGGACGTTGTCAGCGTCGATGCTGTTATATGCGGCTGGGCTGGCGCTGCTGGCCGCAACGAGTTGGCGATCGGTCGGGATGCTCGCGGCGATGCTGGCGGGGATCGGCTGGATGTCGGTGATGACCACGCTCAATTCCACTGCCCAGATGACCTTGCCCGACGCGATGCGAGCGCGCGGCATGTCGAGCTATCTGTCGGCGATGTCGATGGCGATGGCCGGAGGCGCGGTGATTTGGGGGCAGATCGCCTCGCGCGCATCGACTCCGGTCGCCTTAGGACTTGCCGCGGGTGTGCTCATCGCTGTCAGCATTGGCATGTTCGGAGTGCGATTGCGCCAACCTCGCCGCCCGCCAGCGGCTCCGATCGTTGATGTCTGAGCGCAGAAAAAAACGGCGGCATCAAGTGCCACCGAGAGCCTGGCTTCGGTCACAGACGCTGCGCCTCGGGGTGGCACGTCCCTGAGGAACGAAGGGCGTGTTGAGGAGAACCGCCGACCGCGCCCATCGCTCGGGCTTTGAGCGTGCCACCCAAAGCCGTCGTGATACTCGCTCCACAACCGGCTGCCATTGAATTAGCGGAAGAACCTTTAAAGGTCCGATCGCAACGTTACGGAGCTTCAGGAATCGGCCAGCGGCGTCTTCTTTTCGGTGATCGAGGGCGAGTTGGGAGCCATCTCCGCGTTGAGTTCCAGGTAGGAAGCCCATTCCGCCGGCAGGTTATCTTCATGGAAGATCGCTTCGACGGGGCATTCCGGAACACACGCCTCGCAGTCGATGCACTCCTCGGGGTGAATGTAGAGCATGGTCTCACCCTCATAAAAGCACTCGACGGGGCAAACGACCACGCAGTCGGTGTACTTGCAACCGTCACAGGGCTGAGCAACGACGTGAGTCATGACAGAACACTCCGCTGGGAAAAACTTAACTTGTAAAAAATATCAATAACGAGAGTGTTCAATCATCCTCTCGCATGACAGGTCAACTGCAGCAACATTTAGGGTTGTAGGCCGCACGGCTCGCGCCGTGGCGTATCACTCTTAACGGAAGGGCGCCAGCCCCCGGCCTTACCAATCTGGAAATTGGCCTGTAACGGACCACTAAGTGAAACTCAACCGCTTGCAAGCGGCAGTCAGTCAGCCGCCGTTTGCAAGTTAGACCGGTGGCAAACCATGGTCTGCCAACAGCACCGCTTCTAAATACTTTTTCAGCGCCTCGATCTTCGCTCCTTGAACCACATCGTTAGCGAAGGCGAAGATCAGCATCTTATGAGCCAGCGGCTCCGGGATGCCCCGCGAGCGGAGATAAAACAAGGCGGTGTCATCAAGCTCGCCGATGGTTGCACCGTGTGTGCAGCGGACATCGTCGGCATAAATCTCGAGCTCTGGCTTGGTGTCGATCACCGCGTCATCGGACAGCAACAACGCCTGATTGCTCTGCTTGGCGTCGGTTTTTTGGGCATCGGGATGCACATGGATTCGGCCGTTGAACACACCGCGAGCATGATTATCGAGGATCCCCTTGTAGAGTTCATGACTTTCGCAGTTTGGCTTGGCATGATCGATCCGCGTGCGGCAGTCCGCCAACTGATTTCCCGAAATCATATACAGCCCGTTGAGGACCGTTTCCACCTGCTCGCCATCGAGCATGCAGGCGATTTCGTTCCGCGACAGTGCGCCACCAAATGCAAAGTAGTGGTTGCGATAAGTGCTCGTGCCACGCTGGTTAACATAGGTCAAGGCGATGTGATGCGCGGCGATCGAATCGCTTTGCAGCTTATAATGATCCAATTCAGCCGCTTCATCCAATTCGATTTCCATCACCGAATTGGTGAAGTAGGTCGCTCCGGGAGAACCGACGTGCGTTTCCAGCACCTGGATGTTGCTGCCTTTTCCGAGTTTGATCAGGTTTCGCGGAAACGAGGCGACGGCTTGCTCGTCGCGATCGGTGATGAATACCAGATGGATCGGTGTTTCCATCTGCACACCATCGGCAACGTTGATCACCACTCCATCCTGGAACAGCGCGGTGTTGAGCGCCGTCAGGGCAGCGTCATCAAAGCACGCCTGCCGGCCGAGCTGATCGCCAAGCGACTGTGGTTCTGACCGCAGCAGGCCGCCGAGGTGGGTCAGTTGGACACCTGCGGCTAGTTCACCGATGCGTGAGAACTCGGCCGCATATTGACCGTTGATAAACACCAATCGGTGGAAGTTGTCGTCCAACAGCGCTTGGGCTGCGAGATCGCCGGCATCACGCAGTTGACCGGGAACACGCTGAGTCAGCGGTGTGACGAAGTTCTGTTGGGTCAGCGATTTGACATTGGTAAACCGCCAATCTTCCAACTTCGTCGTCGGAAAACCGAGCTCACGAAAGCGGTCTAGCCCGCGGCGCTGGAGGTCGCGCAGCCACTGAGGCTTCTCTGTTCCCAGTTCCTGCTCGAACCGCTCAAACTGCTCTTGGTAGGAAGTGGTTTCCGTCACGATCATGTTGCTTGCTGAATGCGTAAGTTAAATCAAATAGCCGCCTCACCACCGCTTAAACCGACGTGCCTGCCGGTTCCAAGAAGGCATACCCTTCCGCTTCGAGCTGAGTGGCGAGCGACTTGTCGCCAGAACGCACGATCCGACCACCTGCCAGCACGTGGACAAAATCCGGGACGATGTAGTCGAGCAAACGCTGGTAATGCGTGACGACGATGAACGCACGATCGGGACCGCGGAGTGCGTTGACCCCGTCGGCGACGATCTTCAGCGCATCGATATCCAGACCCGAGTCGGTCTCGTCCAGCACGGCCAGCTTGGGCTGCAGCATGGCCATCTGCAAGATCTCGTTGCGTTTCTTCTCACCGCCCGAGAAACCTTCATTAACCGAGCGTTCCATCATGCTCTTGTCCATGCCAAGCTTGGCCAGGTTGGATTTCAGCAGTTCTAGAAACTCAGAGGTTTTGATCAGCGGTTGTTCCTTGTACTTGCGGATCGCGTTGATCGCGGCCTTCAGGAAGTACTTATTGCTGATGCCGGGAATTTCAACCGGATACTGGTAGGCCATAAACAGGCCGAGAGCGGCTCGTTCTTCGATATCCAGTTCCAACAGGTCGTGACCCTCATAGGTCACCTTGCCTTGTGTGACTTCGTAATCTTCACGTCCTGCCAACACATGCGCCAGCGTGCTCTTGCCGCTGCCGTTGGGGCCCATGATGGCGTGGACCTCACCGGCCTTCACGGTCAGGTTGATTCCGCGAAGGATCTCGGTGTCTTCCGCGCGGGCGTGGAGATCTGTGATTTCGAGCATCGTTGTAGCGTGTGCAGGTAGCTGAGGTTGATAGGTTTGTGTGGATGAGATCGGGGAGAAACCAGAGAGATCAGCCGACGCTGCCTTCGAGGCTGATGCTGAGCAGCTTGCGGGCTTCGACGGCGAACTCCATGGGCAGCTCTTGGTAGACCTCTTTGCAGAAGCCGTTGACGATCATGTTGACCGCATCCTCGGTGGGGATGCCGCGTTGCCGGCAATAGTAAATCTGGTCCTCGCCGACCTTGGAAGTCGACGCTTCGTGCTCGACCTGGCTGGTGGTGTTGCGGACTTCGATATAGGGGAACGTGTGGGCGCCGCACTTGTCGCCGATCAACAGCGAATCGCACTGTGAGAAGTTGCGCGCATTGGTGGCGTTCTTTTGAATCTTCACCAGTCCGCGATAACTGTTTTGGCCAAGCCCGGCGGAAATGCCTTTGGAGATGATCGTGCTGGTGGTGTTTTTGCCCAAGTGGATCATCTTCGTTCCGGTATCCGCTTGCTGGCGGTTGGCCGTGACGGCGACGGAGTAGAACTCGCCGACCGAATTGTCGCCCTGCAGGATCACGCTGGGGTATTTCCAGGTGATCGCGGAGCCGGTCTCGACCTGCGTCCAGGAGATCTTTGAGTTCGCACCACGGCAGACGCCGCGCTTGGTCACGAAGTTATAGATCCCGCCCTTGCCGTTTTCGTCGCCGGGGTACCAGTTCTGGACCGTCGAATACTTGATCTGGGCATCTTCCAGCGCGACCAGTTCGACCACTGCCGCGTGCAACTGGTTCTCATCTCGCTTGGGCGCCGTACAGCCTTCGAGGTAGCTGACGTACGAGCCCTTTTCGGCGATGATCAGCGTCCGCTCGAACTGACCGGTGTTTTGCGCGTTGATGCGGAAGTAGGTCGACAGTTCCAGTGGGCAGCGGACCCCTTCGGGGATGTAGCAAAACGATCCATCGCTGAACACGGCGGAGTTGAGCGCGGCGAAGAAGTTATCCGCCGCCGGTACGACCGAGCCAAGGTACTTCTGCACCAACTCGGGATAGCGCTGCACCGCTTCGGAGAACGGGCAAAAGATCACCCCGGCATCTTCGAGCGATTTCTTGTAGGTGGTCGCGATCGAGACGCTATCAAACACGGCGTCGACGGCAACGCCAGCGAGCGCCTTTTGCTCTTCGATCGGAATCCCCAGCTTCTCATAGGTCTCCAGCAGCTTGGGATCGACTTGATCGAGGCTCTCCAGCAGCGGCTTCTGCTTGGGAGCCGAGTAATAGATCATGTCCTGGTAGTCGATCGGCGGGTAATGGACATGCGGCCAGGTCGGCTCGTGCATCGTCTGCCAATGACGAAACGCCTTTAATCGCCAGTCGAGCAACCACTGCGGCTCTTCTTTCTTTGCCGAGATGATCCGAACAACGTCTTCGTTCAGACCAGGCGGGAGCGAATCGGCCTCAATGTCCGTCACGAACCCATGCTTGTACTCGCGCTTGGAATACTCTTCCAACATGGCGGTTTCGGACGACATGAACAAATCCTTCGAGCTAAATGAAATCGGGCAACGTCAGTCTAGTGTTTGCTGAGCAAAAATTGAACGCCCACACCCGCTCAGGGGCTGGAAACACAGGCCTTATCTCCCTTACCGCAAGCGCATGGGGCCTGATCACAGCCAAATGAATCGACAACTCCGGGGTCGACACGCCGCACGCGCCCATTATCGCCGCTTAAACCTCGACCGACAAGCAGCTTAGGGGCACTTCATTGCCCTTCGGTTGCGCCGCCGGATCCTCAGTCGGACCGGGATCAGCCGCCTGCCTGCGCGGCCTGCACCGCGCGCTCGATGCGGTTGCGGACCGCTTGCGGGCCGAGGATTGCCAGCGTGTCGAACATTCCAAAGCCGGCAGCCGTTCCGGTCACGGCGACTCGTAGGGCGTGGATGATCTGTCCGATCTGAATACCGCGGCGCTCGCAGAATGCCTTCAGCCCGCTTTCGGCCGACGCGGCATCGAACGGCGAGATCGACTCGACCTCGATCGCAAACCCTTGCAGCAGCTCCACCGCTCCTTCCGCCTTGACGATTCGTTTCTGGAACGCCTTATCATCATAGCTCAGTTGTTCATCGGCGATGAAGCAGTAATCAAAGTCCAGAATGTCACCGGCGACTCGGATGCGTTCTCCAGCGGCGACCATCACGGCCTGGACGCGCTGCTGGTCGTCGGTGGACTGCACCCAGCCGGCCTGCTTGGCAAACGGCAGGACAAGCGCGAGCTTGCGGTCAAGCGGCAGTTCCGCCATCCGCTCCGCTTGAAACGCCAATAGTTTCTGCGGATCGAAGCTCGCGGGGCTCTTGGTCACGCGCTGCAAGGAGAACAGTTCGATCATCTCGGGAACCGAGAACCGCTCGCGCCGGCCATCGAGCGACCAGCCGACCAGCAGCAGGTAATTCAGGATCGCCTCGGGTAGAAACCCGATCTCGCGGTAAAAGTCGATGATCACCGGGTTGAAGGTCTCGGGATCGACCTGCATCGCGGCCCGCTGGGCGATGCTCTCGCCATGCCGCATCAGCGCCGAGAAATCCTGGTTTTTCAGGTATTGCTTCAGCTTGCGTTTGCTCAGTTTGGCCGTGCCGCCGGGCTCGGCGACATACGGCAAGTGGGCGTAAATGGGCCGGGTGTAGCCGAGCGACTCGAGGATGAAAATCTGCCGCGGGGTATTGGGTAAGTGTTCTTCAGCGCGAACGACGTGGGTGATCCCCAGCTCGTGATCGTCGACGACGCTCGCCAAGTGGTACAGGCAAGTGCCGTCGGCGCGCTGGATCACATGGTCTTGTTCGCTGGCCCACTGCACACGGACTTCGCCGCGGATCAGGTCATCGATCACGCAATCGCCTTCGCGCGGCATCTTCAGCCGCACCACCCCGCTGCGGCCTTCAGCCTGCAGTTCTGCCGCATGCTGGTCGTCCCGGGCCATCCAGCGGCGGTCGTAGACGAACGCCACCTTGTCCTGCTGGGCCTGTTCGCGGAGCTGTTGCAGTTCCTCGGGACGTGCGAAATCACGGTAAGCATGACCGCTGGCGAGCAACCGCTCGACCGCGTCCTGGTGCCGATCGCCGCGTTGGGACTGGTAATACGGTTCATACGGGCCGCCGACTTCCGGGCCTTCGTCCCAGTCCATCCCCAGCCAGCGGAAGCCGTCGAGGATCGGCTGGAGCGCCTCGGCCACATTGCGCTGCGCATCGGTATCGTCGATGCGGAGAATGAACGTGCCGCCGCTCTGCCGGGCGAGCAACCAGTTGAACAGCGCGGTGCGGACGCCGCCGATGTGCAGGTAACCGGTCGGGCTGGGGGCAAAGCGAGTACGCATCATGGATGCACAGGCAGAAGCGGGAGAGACGATCGCGTCAGCGGCACGGTGCAGCGGAACTGCAGCCCAACGTAGCGTAACTGCGGCTGCGTTCCTACCGGCGAAGGTGGTCGATCGCTCCGCGATCGGATCGGTACCCGCGTCAGACTCCGACCGGCGGAGCGGTCAGAAGGTAGCCGATCGCTCCGCGATCGGATCGGCTACCGACAGGGGCACTCCGACCGGCGGAGCGGTCGGCGACAAAGGTGGTCGATCGCTCCGCGATCGAACTGAGGCCGTGGAAGAGGCAAGGCGGCACGGTGGCGTTATAAGTTGATCGACATGGCGGGGGCACCGACCGGCGGAGCGGTCGGCGACACTGCGGTCGGCGCCACTGCGGCGCTGGCGCCGTTAAGCGACTTCGTCAGACCGGGCGGGCGGCGGAGTGAACTTCGGCACCGCCGGTTCTTTGACTTCTTCCTCTTCCGTGAAGGCCGCGTTGATCGTCTTCACCGGGGCATCAAGCGTGCGGGTGATCTCCCGTTCGGCCACCCGAAACTGATCCTGAATTTCGTTGAGACCGCGGCGGAAGTCGCGGTAACTTCGACCGAGTGTCCGTGCGACTTCAGGAAGCTTCGAACCGAACAGCAAGATCGCCACGATCCCGACGACCATGAGCTGGGCAGGGCTAAGTCCAAACACGATATCTAGCTCGCTGTGCTGGAGGCGAATGGACTAAACCGTCTGCTTTTCTTTCTCTTCCAGCGTCGCCTTGTCGTCGTCGCTCTCGGCCAGGCCGCGCTTAAACTCGTTGGCACCGCGTCCCAAATTGCGCATCAGGCTAGGCACCTTGGCGCCGCCGAACAGCAACAAAATGATGAACAGAACGAGCACCATCTGCATTGGACCAGGAAACATCTCGCGCACTCCAAAAAAGGTGAGGGGGTATCTGACCCTGGCAGGACCGCAGACGGCTCCATCGACCAGGGGACAGTCGAACCACTGGATCGCCATCGACACACTGTCAGCGGGATCCAGTTACCTCGGGAGCACTCGCGGCGAAAGCGGGTGGGTCGATCGCGACAACGCGGCCGCGAACACCCCCGAACCGTGTGTCGAGGTATTCAGCATGCGATGGTCGGCTCCGTTCGCACTCCCGCGACCCAGCCCGACCACCCCAACTGATCCCAATCATAATGGCCCGGCGGCAAAAGTCAAAGGGTGAGCAAAGGTGGCCGATCGCTCCGCGATCGAACCGGGGCGGAGCGGTCGGCGACGAAGGTGGTCGATCGCTCCGCGATCGAACCAAGGCTGCGGAAGGTGTGAGGTCGCACGCTGGCGCGTTGGCGTTAAAAGTCGATTGAAACGGCAGGCACACCGACCGGCGGAGCGGTCGGCGACGAAGGTGGTCGATCGCTCCGCGATCGAACCGGCACCCCCGGCAGACACCGACCGGCGGAGCGGTCGGCGACGTTGGATCGGCGACGCTATACCCCGCTGAGTTTTTTCAGCGCCACGATCAACGCTTGGGTGCCGCTGCGGGCGTGGCCTTGGGCCGCTACGGCGTTGTAGAGTTGACTGACCAGCGCCAGTCCCGGCAGCGCCAGCTTCATCCGCGCCGCTTCGTCCAAGGCGATCTGCATGTCCTTGATAAAATGCTCGACGTAAAACCCGGGGGCGTAATCGCCGGCGACGATCCGCGGCCCGAGGTTGGTCAGCGACCAGCTATTGGCCGCTCCGGAGCTGACCGATTGCAGCACCGTGTCGATGTCCAGCCCGGCGCGCTGCGCGTACAGCAGCGCCTCGCAGACCCCGATCATGCTGGCCGCGACCAGCGTCTGATTGACCATTTTGGTGTGTTGGCCCGAGCCGGCGGGGCCCTGGTAAACGATGGTCTTACCCATCAATTCCAGCAGCGGTCGGACCTGTTCAAAGCTCTCTCGCTCGCCGCCGACCATGATCGACAGCGTCCCGGCTTGGGCGCCGATGTCGCCGCCGCTAACTGGCGCATCCAGCGCGTGCCCTCCGGCGCGCCGCACCGCCTGTTCGATCTCGACCGCCAGGCTCGGCTGGCTGGTCGTCATGTCGACGATGATCCCGCCTGCACGCAGTCCGCTGATCAACGACGGATCGTCGGGCTCGGCTCCTAAGATCACTTCGCGCACATCGCTCGGGTAGCCGACGATCGAAAACACGATCGGGCACTGCTGAGCGACCGCGCGCGGCGAATCCGCCAACGTCGCCCCACGCTGTACCAACGACTGCGCCTTTTCGGGGGAGCGGTTATAGACCAGCAACCGGTAGCCGGCCGCGAGCAGGTGCCCGGCCATGCTGTGGCCCATCACCCCGGTCCCGATCCAGCCAATTGTGGTGTCTTTCGGCTCAAACGCCGTGGCCGAAGCCGAGGATTGCGTATTCACCAGCGATGCTCCGGGCGGGCCAGGATCTCGTGCAGCAGCATGGCGTTGCGCAGCCCATGCGGGGTCTTCAAGGCTTCATGCAGTTCAAACATCGCTTCGGACTGGACCATCGGTGCCGCGGCTGCGGTGGTCACCGACGCGGCCGGAGTGGGGCGGATCGGGGTCAGCCCTGGTGAACGCTGGGCCTGGGCTCGGGCAGCGGCTCGTTCGGCCAGTCCCGGACGTTGGGCCAACGGAGTTTGCTGCTGTCGTGTGGTGACTTCGCGCATCGCCTGAGCGGTCGCTTGGGCGTCCCGCAGTTCGGCGAGTTTCCGCGCCAGCGGTTCGTCGACCACTTCGGCGACGACCAAGTCGTCATCTTCGACGCGGGGCCGCGACATGCGTTCGCGCCGCGCATCGGAGTACTCCGGCCGAGCGGGAGGGGCCGCCGGCGGCGGTCGATTCGCCTGCCGCGCTTGCCGCCGTTCCGCTGCGCGCCGCAAAAAATCCTCGATATCACCGCTCATGAAACCGTCCTCGCTGGAAATTTCGGCAATCGGCCCTAAGGAATCAGCCGGCCAATGCGTTGATCCACTGCCGCAGGCTCGCACTTCTCCACAGGTTACACCAAGCTCCCGAGCAATACACGGCGCGACAACAGCAAAGCGGAGGTAAGCGCAAACCACTAGCATTCGGCTTGCCGACCGTCCAGAATGAAACGCTGCACCGTGGTGATGCAATCGCTACGAGTGAAACCCTCGTCTTACCGGAATATGAGAGGCCAGCCATGGGTCCCGTACCGACGCCGCGGTCACTGCAGTTACCGGTTTCGCTCCAACAACAGTTAGCAGACTTTCGCCGAGCGGTCTGGCGGATCAAGGCGACCGAAGCGGTTGCGGCGGCGTTTTCGGGACTGGCGACTGCCTTTCTCACGCTGTTCGTACTCGATCGCTTGATCGAGACGCCGGCGGCTGTTCGCTGGGCGATCTTTCTTGCCGCGTGTGTTGCCGGTGCCGTATTGCCGCTGCAACTGCATCGCTGGGTGTGGCGGTACCGGCGCCCCGATCAACTGGCGCGCTTGCTGGCGCGCCGCATGCCGCGGCTGGGCGACCAGTTGCTCGGCGTGATCGAACTGGTCCGTAGCCCTTCGGAACAGATGCGATCGCCGGCGCTGTGCCAGGCCGCCGTAGCTCAGGTCGCTCGCGAAACGCAGGGCCGTGACCTCCGCGCCGCCACCCCACCTGCCCGTCACCGACTGTGGCTGGCAGTGGCAACGCTGGTTGGGTTGGTCGCCGTGGCGCTTGCCGGATGGTTTCCGGCTGCGGCGAGCAACACCGCGCTGCGCCTGGCTGCACCGTGGCGCGACACGCCCCGCTACACCTTCGTCCGGTTCGACCCGTTGCCGCAGCGGTTGATTGTGCCGCACGGTGAACCGCTGGAACTGGTGGTGCGGCTGAGCGAAACGACGCGGCGGTATCCGCTCAGTGGCTACCTGCAGATCGGCCGCGGCCAACCGCAACGGGCGGAGATGCAGAGTGCGGCCCAGTACGCATTCAGCCTGCCGCCGCTGGTCCAGCCGAGCGACCTGCGGGTGCGGGTCGGCGATGCGATCCAGCGACTGAGGGTTGAACCGACGCTGCGGCCCGAGCTGACGGCGATCGAGGCTCAAGTTTCCCTGCCGGCGTATCTGCAGCGGCAGGAGCAACAGCAACTCGACGTCCGTGGCGGTGCGGTTTCGCTCGTCAAAGGTTCCCAGGCTGTATTTGCCGTGACAGCCAATCGGACGCTCGCCGCCGGGCGAGTCGACGCGCAGCCACACACGCCGCAGGGGACGAAAATCGTCAGCTCGGCGATGACGGTCGATGCCACACGGACACTGGAGTTTGACTGGCAGGACGAACTGGGGCTCAGCGGCCGTGATCCGCTGCAGGTCACCGTGTCGGCGCGTGACGATCAATCGCCGGCCGTGGTGGTCGAAGGGCTGCCGCGCCGCCGCGTGGTGCTCGACTCCGAACAGTTGACGTTCCAGGTGCAAGCGCGCGACGATTTTGGTGTGCTCCGCGTCGGCTTGGCCTGGCAAGGAATCGGCGACGTGCCGGTGTCGGGGCCGACCGAAGGTGAACGCGTGCTCGCCGCCGGCAGCCCGGAAGCGGATCAAGTGGCAGCGACCGGCACGTTTTCCGCCTCGGCCCTCGGCATCCAGCCGCAACCGATCCTGGTCCGCGTGTATGTCGAGGACTACTTTCCGGATCGGCCGCGGGTCTATTCGGCACCGAGCCTGTTGTATGTGCTCGACCCCGAGCAGCACGCGATTTGGCTGACCGAACAACTGAGCAAGTGGCACCGCGAGAGCCTCGAAGTCCGCGATCGCGAACGCCAACTGCATGAGACCAATAAGCGGCTCCGCGACCTGCCGGCCGAGCAACTCGATCAACCGGAAGTCCGCCGCGAGATCGCCGACGCGGCCGCCGCCGAACGCGCCAACGGCCGCCGCTTGACGGGCCTGACCGCTGCCGGTGAAGAATTGCTGCGCCAGGCCAGCCGCAATCCCGAGTTCGGGGTCGGCTACCTGCAATCGTGGTCTGAGATGCTGCAGATCCTCAAAGACATTGCGGCCAATCGGATGCCATCGGTCGCCGACCTGCTGAATGAGGCCGCGGACGCGCCGCGCGCTAACGTTGCCAGTCGTACAGCTCCGGCCGCTGGCGTGGTTCGGGCGACTGGTGGCGGCAAATCGGCGGAGACGGAGGATGAACAAAATCAAAAGCCGGTCAATCCGCCACCGAGCCTCGTCGATGTCGAGTCGTCGCAGCAGCCGAGCGATGCGGACGAACCGCAATCCGCGGACAAGAAAAAACCGAGCAGCGGATCGCTGCGGCTACCGAGCACGACGCTGCTGGGCGGCGCCGGTAGCGGCAACCGTGACAGCACCGATTCGCCGGCTGGCGAAGCGGTCGAACAAGCGGTCGAGCAACAGCGCGATCTGTTGGCGGAGTTCGATCGCATCGCTGATGAACTGGAACGCGTGCTCGGCAACCTCGAAGGCTCGACGCTGGTCAAACGCCTCAAGGCGGCTTCGCGAGTGCAAGCCAAATTGGCGGATGCGACGAGCGAGCAGGTCGAGTCGGCGTTCGGGACTTTGGTGACGGCCCAAGGAACTACGCCCGCTGGTGAACCGCTCGGCGATGTGGCTAAGCAGCATGAAGCCTGCAGCGCCGCCGTGTCGCTGATCATGGACGACCTGGAAGCGTTTTATGAGCGACGGCGGCTGGTCAAGTTCAAAGAAATCCTCGAACAGATGCGCGAGGAAGACGTCGTTGGCAGTCTGCGGCAACTGAGTCAAAGCGTGCACAGCGAGGTCGGCACTTCGGTGGCGATGAGCGAGTTTTGGTCCGACACGCTCGACCGCTGGGCGGAAGATCTGGTCGATCCGTCCAACTGCGGCCAGTGCCCCGGCGGAAAGTCACCGGCCAGCTTGCCACCGTCGCTGGTGCTCGAGGTGCTGCAGATCCTCGAAGGCGAAGTCAACTTGCGCGAAGAAACCCGGGTCGTCCAACAGGCTCGGCAAGCTCAAGAGGCCGAGCAGTACGCGCTGCAGGCCGGCGAACTTGCCAACACCCAGCAGTCACTTCGTGACCGGGTCGAGCGGGTCGGCGAGCAGATTCGCGAATTGCCCGACGGCGAGCAGCACTTTGGCAAGGAGCTGCAATTGCTCGGGCTGGTCGCGGAGGTGATGACCGAAGCGAGCGAGATCTTGGGCCGCCCAGAAACCGGGCCGGTGGCGATCGCCGCGGAAACCGAAGCGATCGAACTGTTGTTGCAATCGCGGCGGATCAACCCCAATGGTGGCGGCGGAGGCGGCTCGAATCCCGGCGGCGGCGGTGGCGGCACGACAGTCGATTCAGCGATCGCACTGCTCGGCTCGGGCGTCAACGAACACGAGGTACGAACCCAACGCAAGGTTTCGCAAGCGACCGGCCAAGATGCCTCGACATTGCCCGAAGAGTTCCGCAGCGGACTCGACGAATACTTCAACCGCCTGGAACGCCTCTCCGAGACGCTTTAAGCAGCACAAGATGTGATATTCGACAAATCCTATCAGCCGGCACGCGTTAGCGTCCGGTTCCCGCGAACCATGAGCCGAACAGCAGCGAGCGATTTGACCGCAACGTTTGTCACGACCTGCGAAACGCTAAGCGAAAAATCAACATGTCGATCCATCAACCCTTCTGCCGCGCCCTCCGGCCAGCAATCGCCGCCCTGTCGCTGTGCGGCGGCCTGATGTTGCCAACAATCGGCCGAGGTGACGATGGCGACATCGGCGCCGAAGTCGTGCTCGCTCAACCGCCGGCCGCGGTGGAAGCCGAGGTCGCGGTGGTGACCGGAGCAGACGCCGCGGCTACGGATGACCAGCCGGCCAAGGAAAAGGAGCCGGCGGTAGCAGCCGATGCTGCGGAGGCCAAACCGGATGAGCCACAGCCGGTAGGCAAGTTGCAAATCCGCAAGGGAACGGGCCGACCGCCAGGAATGCCGGCCAACGCCGGCCGCGCACGAGCGGTCGCGGCGCCGGTTGAAGTCGGTGAAATCGTGGGTCTGATGCCAGACGCTGTTCCGAAACAAGCTGACGAGCAAGAGCTGGAAAGGGAGATTGAGGAGCACCGCCAGCGGATTCTCACGCAACTCCGGCCGCTGCTGCACCGCGAGCTGTACTTCGTGCATTTGGTCTGCGATACCACCGCCGAAGAACGCCAACAATTACTGACGGTTGGCGAGAGCGAGCTGATGAAACTCGCCACGGCTGCCGCCCAGCGTGCGGGGCAACAAGTGCCGGCAGTGGCAAATGATTTTTTGGCCGCAGGCATGATCATGGACATGCCTGCTGCACCGGCTGCCCCAGAAGCGGAGGCGAACAAAAAGCTCCAGACCAGCCTGTTGCAGACTGCCGAAACAACGCTCGGCGAGCAGCGGGCCGCTCGGCTGCGCACGGAACTCGAGGAGCGAACCGCTGCACAGCGGCGAGGACCGGTCGATCACATCATCTCGCAGCTCGACGCCTTTTTAGTGCTCTCAGCTCAGCAGCAAGTTGAGTTGCGCGACACGCTACTGGCGAGCTGGCGAGAGGAATGGAAAACGGTTTCTCAAGTGGTCGACGCCCGTTACTTTCCCAATGTGCAACTGCCGCCAGCCGCACTGTCGACGCTCAGCAACGATCAGCGAAACCGCTTTAGCGCCATCCCAAAGGTCAGCTTTCAAGTTCACCAGCACCCCGTCGAGGTCGATCCCGCGGAAGGAAAACCTGACCGCTGGAAGGAGGCGCTGGAACAATTGGACCGAGCCGAGCAAACACGCGGAGAAAATCGATGAGGCTCCACATTCGCATGCAGATGCACACGTGGTTCCTGTGCCCAGGCGGCTTCCGGCTTCACGCACTGTTGATCGTGGTGTTGCTGATCGGGCAGATCGCAGCGGACCAAGCGCTGGCGCAAGCGCCTCGCAGCGCCGCGATGACTGGCCTGCAAGCCCCGCGGCGGGCAGTGCTGGTGGATATCGAAGAAGAGGTCCGCCAGCAGAATCCGAATCAAGATGGCAACCACTTTGAGTTGACCGCTGAGCAATTGGATTACTGGGTGTTCAACAACACCTATGAGATGGCTCACGAACACCATCAAGCTTTAATCAAGCTTGAAATCGCCCAGCTCGATGCGGCCTGCGGGTTGTCTGCGGAGCAAAGGCAGATGCTGAGGATTGCCGGCGCCGGTGAGTTGCAGCGGCTGGCCGATGTTCGCACGGTCTTGCAGGCTCGCTATGCCGGCCGGATCTATGACCAAAACAAGATCGGCGAAGTGTTTCAGGAATTGCAGCCGTATCAGCGCCAATTCCAGCGCCGCGGCTTGGACCCCGAGTCGCTGCTGCTCAAATTGCTGCCTTCGCTACTGGAAAAGTCGCAAACCGCAAACTTTTCCGCCTGGCAAGCGGAGCGCCAGCGGGCCGAGCAGCATCGCCAGATCGAGGCGGCGATCGCCGACATCGAGCAACAAGTTCCGCTGACGATCGCCCAGCGCGGGCAGCTCACCGAATTGTTTCAAACCCACACCCGCCCGGTTTCGCCAGCCGCCGCGGCGCAGCACATCAGCGCCGGCCTCGGCCGCTTAACCCAGCTCAACAGTGTCCCGGCGGCAGAGTTCGAGGCGTTTTTAGCACCGCCGCAGTGGGAAGCGTTGCAAGCGGTTTTTCTGCCGCATCGCGGTTATCTGCGATTGCTCCGGGATCAAAATCTGCTGCTCGACCTGCCGCCCGCCCCGACTAACCCGGCCGCGGCCGTCGATGACGCCGCAGCGGTTACCCGCGATCAAGAGGCTCCTCAGTGATCAATGCTCGCTTGCTCGTTGTGTGCTGTGCCGTTTTGTTGTTCAGTCGCACGGTGCCCACCGCCGCGCAGATGCCTGAAATCCGCTATGGCGAAGCGGTACCGCGGGACGTTCGCCAGATCTATGACTCGGGTTTGCAATACCTGGTTAAGTCGCAGGCCGAAGACGGCAGTTGGCACGGCGGGCAACAGGGCCCTGGTGTGACTGGGATGGCGCTGATGGTCCTGCTCGCCTCGGGCGAAGATCCGAACTTCGGACTCTACAGCCAGCCGATCCGCAAGGCGCTGCGAAGTATCATCGGGTCGCAAAATGCTGCCACCGGCTACCTCGGCTCGAGTATGTATCACCACGGCTTTGCGATGCTCGCCCTGGCCGAGGCCTACGGCGTGGTCGACGAACGCGATTTGTGGGTGGGTGATTCGACAACACGGGTGGCGCGTGGCGGCGGAAACCGCGCGGGGATCGGCGAAGCGTTGGAATTGGCCGTCCGCTGCGCTTTAACGTCTCAGCGCAAGAACCCGCTGGGCGCGTGGCGGTATTCGCCTGATGCCACCGACGCGGACACCTCCGTCAGCGGCGCGATCTTGGTTGGGCTGCTGGCGGCCCGCAATGCCGGCATCGAAGTCCCGGACCAAGCGATCGATCGAGCGATTTCATACTACCAGAAAATGACCTCCAGCGGCGGCCAAGTCGGCTACTCCGGCGGCATGGGCGGGATGGGCGAATCGCGTGCGCGGAGTTCGATCGCCTTGCTCTGCTACCAGATCGCTCGCCGCAGCGACTTGCCGCAGGCCAAGGCGACGGCGCGGTACCTAACGGACCAGTTGGAGGCCACGGGCCAAGATCACTACGCCGGCTACACCGAGTACTACCAGGCTCAGGCGCTGTTCCAGGCCGACGAGGAGGCTTGGCAGAAGTGGAATCAAGCGCTCGTGCGACGGCTCAAGTCGACTCAGCTCCCTGACGGCAGTTTTCCAGGCAGCTTCGGCCCCGCCGCCAGCACCTCGTTGTCGTTACTGGCGCTGGCCGTCAATTACCGTTTTTTGCCGATCTACGAGCGCTGATGCCCCGCGCTTGTGAGTTTCGCCTCGTCAGCTACCCACCGGAAACCGATCGTGATCGATACTCAAGCCCGTAGAACCGTCACGTTTTTTCTGCTCGGTCTGCTCGCGATGGCGGCCGCTGTGAACGCGATCTGTGCGGCCGAACCGCCGGCGGACACTCAGGGCGGCGGTGGGCGTCTGGATCTAAACGACGGCGGCTTTGTGGTCGGCCGGCTGATGGCCAGCGACCGGCCGGACAGCATTCGCTGGCAAGCGGACGGTTTTGCCGAGCCGTTGGATTTTACCTTCGATGCAGTCCGGCACATCGCACTTGAGCCTGTTGAGGACGAAGGTGGTCGATCGCTCCGCGATCGAACGGAGACCGGCGGCACTCCGACCGGCGGAGCGGTCGGCGACGAAGGTGGTCGCTTGCTCCGCGATCGAACGGAGACCGGTGACACTCCGACCGGCGGAGCGGTCGGCGACGAAGGTGGTCGCTCGCTCCGCGATCGAACGGAGACCGGCGGCACTCCGACCGGCGGAGCGGTCGGCGACGAAGGTGGTCGATCGCTCCGCGATCGAACGGAGACCGGCGGCACTCCGACCGGCGGAGCGGTCGGTGACGAAGGTGGTCGCTCGCTCCGCGATCGAACTGAGACCGGCGGCACTCCGACCGGCGGAGCGGTCGGTGACGAAGGTGGTCGATCGCTCCGCGATCGATCGGAGACCGGCGGCACTCCGACCGGCGGAGCGGTCGGTGACGAAGGTGGTCGATCGCTCCGCGATCGAACGGAGACCGGCGGCACTCAAACTGACGGAACTCCGACCGGCGGAGCGGTCGGCGACACTGCGGCCGGCGACGCTGGGCCCGAGTTTGCCTGCGTGCTCGTCAGCGGCGGGTGCATCTATGGCCGACTGCTCGGCCTCTCCGCCGACGCCGTGACCTTGCAAACCGCCAGCGGCCAACACCTGCAGATTGAACGCGCGCGGGTCACACGGCTGGTCCGCGCCGCGGCAGGGCTGCGGAGCGCGCAGCGCACCAGCAAAGAGGATCCGGGGCGGAGTACGCCGTGGCAGTTTGATTTGACCGGTAAAGCTTGGGAGCCGGGCGTCGAAGCGTTGGAGCACGCTGGGGTCGGTGCACCGAGCAACAGCGGCGAGTTCATCGATCTGGACCTCGCGTCCCAGTGTGTGCTGGAACTCGACATCGCCTGGAAGGGGAAACCGCAATTCGAACTGGCGCTGGGGATCGAGCACACGCACGAGTCACTTCAACGGGCCATTCGGCTCGCTGTTTGGGATGGTGAGCTGGTGCTGTTTCGCGAACAGGATTCAACGCTTCATCTGGATGTGGTGCTGACCGCCAGTGAGCTGTCCAAACTCGATCAACTGCAACTGAAGCTGTACCTCGATTTGGCGGCCGGCCGCGTCGTCGTTCGCCAGCAGAGCGGTGAATCGCTGGCCGAGTTTTCCGCTCCGGCGGGTCAGGAGCCGCGGGGCACGGGGGTCCGGTCGTTTGTCGGCGCGGCAACCCAGGTGCTGCAGCTCACCGCCACCTCGCTCTCCTGGGGAGACTTGCCCGGGGCGAGCAGTGGCAGCGAATCGACGCGCGTCGTGCTCCGCTCGGGCGATGAACTCGAAGGGGCGATCGAGCGACTGGACGAGGCGACCCAACAAGTGGTGCTCCAGCAGCCAAGCGGCGCTCGCTCGATCGCGCTAGGGGACATCCATCAATTAGTGTTGACGGCGAGGGCCGAGCCGCAGGCCGCAGCCGTTGCCGCCGAGCCGCTGGCAGCGCCGCGGTTTCAGATCGTCACGGCTGACGGCTGGCACCTTCAAGGAGAATGGCTCGGAGTCAATGCCGAGCACCTGCGGCTACAAGTCGACGGGATCGACGCGCCAGTCGCGGTGCCACTGACGCGGCTGCAATCGATCAGTCAAACGCGGCGTGCGGCGATTGCAAGCTCGGCGCTCAAGCCGAGCCGGACCGGGCAACTGATCACCGAGCGGCTCTCGCTCCGCGGCCAGATCGCCAACAGTGACTCGGAGGTGACCGAGCCGCAACTGCGCTGGCATCCCGACGGTAGCCTCAACTCGGCCCCGCTGAATCTGCCGATTGATGGCGAAATTGTCTACCGCAGCGCCCGGCCGCCGCTGGATGCGATCGCCGCGACGCAAGAAGTGAATGTGCGACGGCGGGGCGGGCTCGGTGGGGCGCTGCTGCAACTGTTCGGTGGCCCGGCTCAACCGGTTCGTCAAAATCGAGTCGTGGTGCCCCAGGGGGAAATTGTTAAGGGCAATCCTGCAGCGCTGCCGGCTGCTTCCTCGCAAGCCACGTTGTTCCTGCGGACCGGCGACACGGTCACCTGCGAAATCCAAGCAATTGACGAGCAGGGCGTCCAGTTTTCCTCACCCGCGGTCGAACAGGGGCTGGCCCGTCACGATCAAGTCAAAACCGTGATCCTGGCCCCGCTGATTCGGCCCAAGCAGATTTCGGAGGCGACCCGCGAGCGGTTGCTGATGGTGCCGCGCGGGCGGCGCGACGACCCGCCGACGCACTTGATCTGCTCGCGTACCGGCGATTTCCTCCGCGGCCGGCTGATCAGCTTGGACGACACAACGTTGCGATTGGAAACACGACTGGAGACGCGCGAGATCCCGCGTGACCGGGTCGCGCAGATCTTCTGGCTGCACCCCCAAGCGACGGCTGAGTCGGCACCAGAAACGTTGGGGACAGGCACGCAGGATGCCGGCAGCGCGACGCAGCGTGTGCAAGCGCTGCGGCTGGACGGCACGCGGATGACGTTCGATTTTCTCGCCTGCCGTGACGACTCGGTTTTCGTCGGCCACAGCGACTTGCTCGGCGAATGTCAGGTCGACGCGTTGCAACTGGAGCGGTTGCTGCTGGGCAGCGCCGTCAACCGCTCGGCCGATGATTCGCCATTGGCGCTGTGGCGGCTGCACGACGCGCCGATTCCCAAGGCATTTTTGCCCGGAGCGGAAGGTTCGGGTGGCGGTAGCGGCACTGAATCGGCGCTCGTCGGTAAACCGGCCCCACAGTTTGAACTGGAACTGCTCAGCGGCGAGAAGTTTCGTCTGGCCGACAGCGGCGGCCGCGTCGTGGTGCTCGACTTCTGGGCTTCCTGGTGCGGCCCGTGTATTCAGGCGATGCCGCAGATCGAGGAAGTCGTCAGCGAATTTCCTCAGGACCAGGTGCAACTGATCGCGGTGAATCTGCAAGAGCCGGCGGAGACGATCCAGGCGGCGCTGGAGCGGATGGGGCTGGAACAAGTCGCGGTGGCGCTGGATCACAGCGGCAGCGTGGCGGAGCAGTACGGCGTGACGGCAATCCCGCAAACCGTGATCGTCGGCCCCAGCGGCGACGTCGCCCGGCTGTACGTCGGCATCAGCTCGTCATCGGCCAGCGACATGCATGCGGCGATCAGCGAACTGTTGCAGCGGGAAGCCGATGAGCCGCCGCTGGAAGCAGAGTGATCGCACTGAATGAGCTTTTCTTGACCGCGGCTTGCCCGCACTCTTTTGACGGGACGACTGATGAGACTGAACCACCGGAATCATGACCCCTTCATCGCCGCGACGTTCCTTGCGCTCGCTCCGTTGCTGCTGGGAACTTCACTGGCCCAAGCGCAGGAACCTCAGCCGGTCGAGCCGCCCGCGGTCAACGGCCAGTATGTGCCGCCGCAAGCGATCGCGGTGATCAATCTGCATCCACGCGCGTTCTTCTCGCAGCGGGCGCTGCGGCTGATGCCGCTGGAGCTGATCCGCGCGACCGGCCAGAAACAGATGGGAATCGATCCGCTGCAAATCCAACAGATCAAGGTTGTGATCGAGCAGATCGGGCCGATGGGACCTGAGTTTGGCGCCGTCGTGCAGATGGCCCAGCCGGCGGTGATCGAATCGTTGCAGAGCGAGTTTGTCGACGACGAGCCACAGGCCACTCCCGATGGCAACGTGTTTTATTTCGTTGACGGGCCGCCGGGCGTCCTGTTCCATTTGGTCGATCCGCAGACCGCACTCATCGGGATGCAGGAGCCGCTGCACCACATGCTGCAGGCCACGGGTGAGGAGCCGCCGGTGGCACCGCTGTTAGAACAGGTCGAGGGGAGCGACCAGGTGGTGGCGATTCTTGCGATCGAGCCGATCCGTGAGCTGCTTGAAACGCTGCTTGACCAGCAATTGCAAATTGCCGCTGCGGTGCTCCCGCCCTCGGTGCTGGGCCTGCGCGAGTTGCCGGCGTTGACCGATCACATCGTCTTTCGCGCGAGCGCCGGCGATCGTTTCGGCGCGCAGTTGACGCTGGTTGCGGTCAACGACGCGGCCGCGGAACGACTGGAAAATCTGCTCACCGCAGCGATGGCCGATCTACGGACGGCAATCGTGCAACAAATCGACCCGGCCAACTTCGGCGATGTGGAGTCAGCGGAAGCGATGCAAGCCTTTGCTCTGCGGGTCAGCGGCGAGATCGTCACGGCGCTAACGCCGACGCGAGATGGCAATCGTGTGGCGATCTCCCTGGACGAAGAGGTGCCTCAGATGGCGATGTTCGGCATGTTCAGCAGCATCAGCTTTCCGCTGATGCGGATGGCGATGCCTGTGCCGCGGGAGGCTCGTAATCAAAACAATCTCAAACAGATCGGACTGGCGCTGCACAATTATCATGATACCTATCGAGGATTTCCCGATCCGGCGATCCGCGACGCCGAGGGCAAACCGCTGCTCAGTTGGCGTGTTGCGATCCTGCCCTTTGTCGAGCAGGCCGAACTCTACAATCAATTCCGCTTAGACGAACCGTGGGACAGCGAGCACAATCTGGCGCTGGTGGAAAAGATGCCGCCGGTCTACAAGCATCCCAGCAGCGAGGCACCGGCCGGACAAACCGTTTATCAAGCGATCGTCGGCGAAGAAATCGGCTTAATGCTTGAAGGACAAACCGGGTTTAGGAACATCACCGATGGAACCAGCAACACCATCGCGGCCGTCGAAGTCGAGGACGAGTTCGCGGTGCCGTGGACGAAACCCGAAGATGTGGCGATCGACCCCAATGATCCTTGGCCAGCGCTGGGCGGGCACAATACCGAGGGCGTCAACGTGCTGTTCTTTGACGGCTCCGTGCGGTTGATCCCGTACTGGCTTGAGCCCGACAAGCTCTGGCACCTGCTGACCCGCGGCGGCGGCGAAGTGGTGGAGAGGTTCTAACAGCCGCCTGTTTCCAGAGCGAGTATTGCGATGGCTCTGGGTGGCACGCTCAGAGCCCCAGCGATGGGCGTGATCTCCTGAAACACATATCGAGCAGATGAGCCAATCCGTGGCTACCTGCAATCCGCCTCAACACGCCCTTCGTTCCTCAGGGACGTGCCACCCGGAGAATAAACGTCCACGCCTTAAATGAAACCCAGGGTTACATCCACACTTGCTCAAGGCTCGGTAGATTCACCCTGGGCTAATCGCTGCCGCTGCTCCGCAGCTAAATCTACTTACATCTTTTACTGCCCCAGCAGTTCCTTGACCTTCGGCTCGATCGACTCGGCCCAAATGCGGTAGCCCTGTTCGCTCAGGTGCAGCCGGTCGGGCATGATCTCTTGGCTGAGCGTGCCATCTTCAGCGAGGAACTGCGGGCCGATATCGAGGAAGTGCACCTGCTGATCGTCGGCCAACTTGGCGATGATTTCATTCGTCTTCAGGTTCACCTGACGCAGCCGATCATCGGCTGTGGCTCCGCGCGGGAACACCGCCAACAGCAGGATCTCGGTCTCCGGCGTTTTGGACTTCAGCAGCTCAACGATCCGCTCGATGCCGTCAGCGATCTGTTCCGGTTGGTTGCTGTTGGCATTGTTGGTACCGATCATCACCACCGCCAACTTCGGCTCGATCCCTTTGAGATTGCCATTTTCCAGCCGCCACAGGACATGCTGGGTGCGGTCGCCGCCGATGCCGAGATTCACCGCGTTACGCTCGCCATAGAACTCTTTCCAAACTTCCTTGCCGGCCCCTTCCCAGCCTTGGGTGATCGAGTCACCGATGAACACGATACCGACGTTACCTTGAGCGACACGCGCATTCATCGACTCGTGACGATTCATCCAGCCGCCTTCGCGCGGCGCAGGGCGAACCGCGTCGTGTTCGGTCTTGGTTTCTTGACTCCAGGCGGTCGTGGCAAACGTCGCCAGCGCGACCACGGACAAAGCGGCCCAACGTACAGCAAAACGCATCGTCGATTCTCCAGCAAGGCAAGGGATGTCGCTCGACAGGCGGCAAACCTCAGCGGGTTCGCTACCCCGAGCGACGGCTATCTTAACGCCGCTGTTGGAGCGATCCTACTTGGCATCGAATCACATCTTGAGAAAGCTCGCGTCGCTCACAAAATGTTCGGCGGTCTCGCGGCTGATTCGGCCGGCCTGATAGTGGCGTTTGATCGATTCGTTGAGCGTGATCATGCCATCGGCGCGGCTGGTGAGGATCGTGTTGTCGATCGTCTCCATCCGCCCAGCCCGGATGGCGATCGCGATCGGTGAATTGTTGATCAGCACCTCGACGGCGAGCACGCGTTTGTCATCGGGCAAGATGCTCGGCAGCAGATGTTGGCTGATCACGGCCCGCAAGCTGTTGGAAAGTTGTGAGCGGACTTCAGGCTGGGCATCCTGGGGAAACAAGTCGGCGTAGCGTGAGATCGCGCCCTTGGCATCGGAGGTATGCAGGGTCGCGAACACCAGGTGTCCGGTCTCCGCGGCGCTCAAGGCGGTCTGCGCGGTTTCGCGATCGCGAATTTCGCCGACGAGGTTCACATCGGGATCCTGACGCAGGGCGTACTTCAGTCCCTCGTTAAAGCTGCCGACATCACGGCCAACTTCGCGCTGCGTCACGATCGAGCCGCTGGTCCGGGGATAGCGGTATTCGATCGGTTCTTCGATCGTCACCACGCGGTACCCGCCGCGTTGGCAGAGCAAGTTGATGATCATCGCCAGCGTGGTGGTTTTGCCTGAGCCGGTGATCCCGCTGAACAACACCAGCCCATTGCGAAAATTGGCCAACCGGTCAGCTAAATCGCGAGGAAAACCGGCCCAGTGGAAGTCAGGGATCGTGTCGGGGATCACGCGGAAACAGGCGCCGGTGCTGTCCGCGGCGACGAAGTAGTTGGCGCGAAACCGCTGCGGTTGTCCGTCGAGTTCCAGCTCGATCGCAAAGTCGGCATTCCGTTCGGCGACGAAACGCTCTTGCAGGTGTGCCGGCAACAGCTCCATCAACCAGGAGCGAACTTGCTCATCGGGGACTGTGGCTTCGCTCAGGTCCTCCAGCCTTCCATGCAGCCGCAGCACCGGCGGGTAGCCGCCGATTAAGTGCAGATCCGATGCTCCGCGCCGGGCGGCCTCCAACAGCCAAGCCTCGGTGGGATTCGATTTGATGGTTGTCCCGGATGCAGCACTCATTGGCTTGGACCCTTTTTGTATCAGTGGTGGTTCGTGGGGCGGGGACGGCCATATACAATTCAGCGGTTCCAAGTTCCCGCGGTATTCCAATGGCCAACAATCCTTTCCCGATCAATACTGATCTCAACCCCGAACCCGCGGCATCGGTACCGCAAACCTTACAGCAAATCGCATCCGACAGATTGACGGCGTATCACGAAGCCGGGCATGCGGTGGTCGCGCTGACTCAGGGTCGGGACGTGCACCGGGTCAGCATCTTGCCTAACAAGTCGCGGCTGGGGCAATGCGATCTGAAGAAGGGCACGACGCGAGCGTCCAAAGATTGGCTGGAAACCGAGGTGCTGATTTTGCTCGCTGGCGCTGCCGCCGAAGGTCGTATTTCGGGGCAGTATTGCTGGAAGGGAGCGGCACGGGACCTGCGGCAAGTGCGAGCGCTGACGCTGTCGCGGGCTGGCAGCGAGCATCAAGCCGAGCGACTCGAACGCCGTTACTTAGAGAAGGTGGAGTTGCTGTTGAACGCGGCGGAGAATTGGTTGGCGGTCGAGTTACTCGCTGCGGATTTGATCCAGCGGCGGACCATCAGCGGCCGCGCCGCGCGGTATCACTTCGAGCAAGCCGCCGCGCGGGTGGCCAAGCAAAGTGTCGCCGACCGCTCCGCCGGTCGGTGATTGGCTGATAACGCTATCTGCAGGGCCGCCGATCTGGCCCTCGCTTCGGCACGTGCTCGGTCGTTCGATCGCGGAGCGATCGACCACCGTCGCCGACCGCTCCGCCGGTCGGAGTTCTTGCTCGGATGTTCGATCGCGGAGCGATCGGCCACCGTCGCCGACCGCTTTGCCGGTCGGAGTTCTTGCTCGGTCGTTCGATCGCGGAGCGATCGACCACCTTGGTCGCCTACCGCTTTGCCGGTCGGAGTTCTTGCTCGGTCGTTCGATCGCGGAGCGATCGGCCACCGTCGCCGACCGCTTTGCCGGCCGGAGTTCTTGCTCGGTCGTTCGATCGCGGAGCGATCGACCACCGTCGCCGACCGCTCCGCCGGTCGGAGTTCTTGCTCGGTCGTTCGATCGCGGAGCGATCGGCCACCGTCGCCTACCGCTTTGCCGGTCGGGGTTCTTGCTCGGTCGTTCGATCGCGGAGCGATCGGCCACCGTCGCCTACCGCTTTGCCGGTCGGGGTTCTTGCTCGGTCGTTCGATCGCGGAGCGATCGGCCACCGTCGCCGACCGCTTTGCCGGCCGGAGTTCTTGCTCGGTCGTTCGATCGCGGAGCGATCGGCCACCGTCGCCTACCGCTTTGCCGGCCGGAGTTCTTGCTCGGTCGTTCGATCGCGGAGCGATCGACCACCGTCGCCTACCGCTTTGCCGGTCGGGGTTCTTGCTCGGTCGTTCGATCGCGGAGCGATCGACCACCGTCGCCTACCGCTTTGCCGGTCGGGGTTCTTGCTCGGTCGTTCGATCGCGGAGCGATCGACCACCTTGGTCGGAGTCCTTGGGACACCCATGCACTACGTCCCGGCGCGGATCAGCTCGATCAATTCTTCGGTATCCATTCGGCCGGCCTGATCGGTACCGCTGAGCACGCTGGCAACCAGTTCGCGTTTGTTCGCATGCAGGTCGATGATCTGCTCTTCGATCGTCCCTTTGGAGACCAACCGGTAAACGGTCACGGCTCGTTCTTGGCCGATGCGGTGGGCGCGGTCGGTCGCCTGGTCTTCGACCGCCGGGTTCCACCAGGGGTCCAAGTGCAGCACGTAGTTGGCAGCCGTCAGGTTCAGCCCCGTGCCGCCGGCCTTGAGCGAGATCAGGAACAATTCGCCTTCGCCGTTTTGGAACGCGTCGACGCGGCGTTGCCGTTCACTGGCCGGGGTCGATCCGTCGAGGTACTGGTAGGTGATGCCGCGTTCATCGAGCGCCGCGCGGAGCAGTTCGAGATGCTTGACGAATTGGCTGAAGACCAGCGCCCGGTGTTCGCCTTCGCGGAGTTCCTGGACCGTTTCCATAAACAGCTCCAACTTGGCTGACCCTTTTCTCCAGGATCGGTCGACCAGCCGCGGGTGGCAGGCGAGTTGGCGGAGCTTCGTCAGCCAGGCCAGCGTCCGCATCCGCTGATCGCCTTGGCCCTGTTCCGCCTTGCGTTCGCCGCTCAATTCGCTGATCGCCGCCAGCCGGGCGTCTTCGTAGCGTTTGCGCTCTTCGCCGCTCATTTCCGCGTACAGCGTCACTTCGGTCCGTTCGGGCAGCTCCGTCAGCACCGTCGATTTGGTCCGCCGCAGAATAAACGGTCGCACCAGATGAGCGAGCGATTGACGGCGTTCATCATCTTTGTGCCGCTGAATCGGCTCGGCGAACCGCGTGCGGAACCGTTCCCACGAGCCGAGCAGGCCGGGGCTGAGCGTACGGAACAGGCTCCACAGTTCCCCGAGATGATTTTCCAGCGGCGTGCCCGAGAGCCCCAATCGCCAATCGGCATTGATCGCGCGGATCGCCTGCGAGGTTTTGGTCGCAGCGTTCTTGATAAATTGTGCTTCGTCGAGGATGAGCGTGTGCCAACTGCGCGAAGCGAAACGCTCGGCATCGCGCTGCAGCAATTGATAGCTGACCACGACCAGATCGCCGGCTTTGGCCGAATCGATCAGGTGTTGGCGATCGTGTTCACGGTAGGAGTGCGCCGACAGCGCGGGGGCGAACCGGGCTGTTTCCCGGATCCAGTTGTCGCCGACGCTGGTCGGCGCCACGATCAGCGCCGGCCCTTCGGACGATCGGTCCAACAGCACCGCGAGCGTCTGCACCGTTTTGCCCAAACCCATGTCGTCGGCCAACACGCCGCCGACACCCCAGCGGCTGAGCCGGGCCAACCAGCGGTAACCTTCGGCCTGATAGTCTCGCAAGTTTGCCTCCAACCCGCTGGGTACCTCTGGCACCCACTGTTGCAGGTCATCCAGGCGGCGGAGCGTGGTTTGCCACCGGGCGTCGGCTTCCACATGAACATCGTCGCTGAGCAGTTCGCGGACCAGCGGCGCGGCTGCATCGGCGATCCGCAAACCACCGCGTTCGGACACAATCGCGTCGCCGAGTTGCTGCAGACGGCGGCGAAACAGGTCGCTGATCTGAGCGAACTCGCGGTCGCCGACACGGACCAGATTGCGGTTATCGCGGACGGCGGCGAGTAAGTCCGCCAGCGGCATTTCCTTGCCATCGATCTCGATCGATCCCGACAAACCGAACCAATCGCGGCGGTCGTCGAGTTTGATCTTCAGTGCCTGCGGCGTGATCTCGCCGCGGACTTTCATGGTCTGTCCTTCGGGCCAAACGATTGCCGGAGCTTCCTCGCCCGCTTCGTACAGCGCCCCGAGCAGGTTCAACGCCGCGTCATCGGTCGTGGCGACCCACTGATGCGGCCCTTCGGGAACAAGGTCGGAAAAGCCAAACCGCTGCGCGATCCGCTGCGTCTCTTTGAGTTCCGCTTCGAGGTCACGGCTCAGCCGCAGCGGGCCTTCTTCGGTGGCGCAGCGAATCAGGTCCGGGCCTTCGGCCGGCACCAGCGTTTCGCTCAGCCGCGGTTCGGTCAGCCCGAGCGCCACGTGCAGGCCCGCCGCCGGTCGCGGGCGCAGTTGTACGACCATTTCCCAGTCGCCCGGCTCAATCGGTCCCGACAGTTCACCGGGCAAGTCGACCCGGATCATCGTGTCGAGTTTGCCCACGGCGGTTGATAGCCGGCCCGCGGCGACGGGGTCCAACAGCACTTCGTCAAGATCTTGGGCGAGCAGGTGTTCGATCAATCGCGTGGTGCGGTTGTCCTTCAATTCGCAGACGATGCAGCGATCCTGGCCGTTGGGCACGATCACCAACAGCGGCTGCGTCGGCGCGGTTTTTCCACTGATGATTTGGCAAGAGCGCGAGGAAACGTCGAGATCGATCCCGGGAATGCGAAGCTTGGGGTGAAAACGGCGTTGGCTCGAACCGTTCAGGGCTGCGTTTGACTGGCCGCTCTGCGTCGGCTCGTCCATCTGATCGTCGTCTTCGTCCTCGGCGCTGCCCTCGGGTCCATCGGCGCGGACCAGCGAGAGCGTCAACTCGCCGCGGTGGATTTCAACCGGAGTCGCATCGGTGTCGTTCCAGGTCACGTTCGGATGGCCGGCGAGCACCAGCAACGCCTCGAACAGATTGGAAATCTGCGGTCCATGGCTGGAGCCAGCCCGCGCGACGAGCGAGGCGACGCGGCTATCGACCGGATCGCTAAACAATTCGGGACGGTTTTCGATGTCAAACAGTCGCAGCTCGCGGCCTTTGGTCCAACCACCGCCGCCCTTGCGAACCCGCTGCTCATAGGGCGTGATCGCGATCGATGAGTAGTGAGCCGTCGCCGACAGCCGGATCCGCCACTGGACACGGCAGCCCGGGTCGGCCTGTTTGGTCGCTTGCGTGCGATCGGCGATCCGCAGCAGCTCGTCGACGAGCGTTTGCCCGAGCGACACCGCATCGACCTTCAGCTCGGCGAAAAAGTTGCCGAGGTCCTCGATGCTGCGGCGGCCCAATTGTTCCTGCAGCCACCAGGAAGCGGCCAACGTATGGGCACACTGTTCATGAGCGGTGAAGTGGTCGCAGTCGCAGTGCGCGATCGCCAGCAGTGACAAATCCTGTCCACCGCGACGCCGCGAGGGAAATTGGGACATTTCCGGCATCAGCGACAACGAGGGCGATGCCACAATCGATTGCCCCGAGCGAACCGAGAACACAAAATCGAGTGACGATCCGTTTTGACTCAGCGCCGGAGCGGTCAGGGCCAGCATCGCGGCCCGTTTGTCGAGTTCCGCATCGTGCTCGTTGACCAACTCTTCAATCGCCTCGGCCATCGCGACACTAAAAAATGCGATGTCGGAGTCGATCGGCAATTCCATTAATCAATCCTTCGTGCAACACGCCCGCCATCGGGCAACACGCCTGGGCGGTGAAACCGGACAGTGTAACCAGATTTTCATCGGCCGCGACGCCCATTGGTCGGCGAGGCAACCAAAGCCTTCCGCTGCAACCGTGCTTGCCGAATCATGGCAGAATGGTCAGCCTGGGACGCACCGGTGCCCGCGGCTGCGATTCGTCCCAGCGGAGAGACCGGTCAACCCATCCACCCTTTTTTTCAGTAACAGCGAGAGACAAAGCATGCCAAAGTTAACGGTTCAGGGGATCGGCGATTTCGAAGTGGCGCAGGGAACACGCTTGGTTAAGGCGTTGATCGAAGATGCGGGCACCGACCAACTGCATGCCTGCGGTGGCAACGCCCGCTGCACCACGTGCCGCGTGCAGTTCATCGACGGCGAACCGCAGCAGATCACCGAGGCCGAGCGGGACTTGCTCGCCGTCCGCGGCATCACCGACGCCGGGGTGCGGCTGAGCTGTCAGATCAACTGCGATCACGACATGACGGTCGAGCTGATCAGCCGGCTCGAAGGGAGCGGCCGCAAGGACCAAGGCAGCCCCGTCACCGATGATATCCAGCCGCCGCCGGTCTGGACCGACAAGGCCTAGCTGGCTGCCTCAGCAGCTCAGCAAAAAAATTGGTTAGCTGGCCGGGCGCGCGGTGGGAGAGATGCGGCGCTGTTCCAACGCGTCGCGGTCGGGTAGGAGCAACGCGCCGACGACCATCAGCGACAGCGTGGCGGTGTGCAGCAGCCAGCAGTCGTCCGACGTGATCACGGTGCGACAGGTGATCAAGGTGACAGCGACGAGCGTGCCGAGAAACCACCGCTGCGCAGCCTGGGCCGCGGGACCGAGTGTTAATTTGCTCGCGACCAAGGCCGCCGATCCCAACGTCGGCAGGGCGAACGCTTCGAGCAGTGTGAGCAGGGTCATCCAGGCCGGCATCGATGGAATCCTTTTCATCGGAGGCTGACGAGCAAGTGCGGCAATCCGACCGCTGGCAAGTTGCCCAGAGGACGGCGCCGCCGCGATCGGAACTCCCGCCGTTGTAAAGCAACTCGCCGCGGCAGCGAAAGGCCGAGACTTGAGCGAAAATCTTTAAAACTTCGCGAATCCAAATGCTAGCGTCACCGCGAGACTTGCACCGGGTACGGAAAGGCCGGACAATCGAGCGCAGGGGGAGAGGCAACGAACCCGCGCAGTCTGCTGCTTTGGCGCTTCGAGCGTAGCCATCCCAATTTTCACAGTCCGCCTTGTAAACGGAGTATCGTGATGGTGGCGTCTATCAAGTCGGTGGCTGTTATTGATCTGGGTGATTGCACCGGCGCCGCAGCGCTTCGCTGCGCCCGTTTTGCCCAGCGTCGTATTAAGGGACAGCCATTGATCAGCCGGATGGTGCGGCGGATCAGCGAGTCGCAGTTGGTTCAACACGTGGTGGTCAGCGGCATCGGCGTGCCAGCGACCATTTTAACTGCGGGGATTCCCGGTGCAACGGTGATCAGTCACCCGCGCAGCCACGTGATCGAGCGACTGGCTTTAGCAGCCGACCGCACCGACGCTGACTGGGTGACTTATATCTCGGGCAATCGCCCATTCGTCGATCCGGTGTTGATCGATCGCTTGCTCGGCGAGGCGAAACGGCACAGCGACTGCGACTACCTCGGTTATTTCTCCACAGGCGGCGGCTGGGAACGGATGCAGCGTCTAGGGCTGGCAGGCGAGATCTGCCACGCCGATGCGCTGCGCCGACTGCGCCGCAACCTCGATCGGTTGTCGTACTGTGGCGAAGACGCCAGCGTGGCGGCTTACTTTCAGGATGCTCCCGGTGTGTACCAGATGCGGTTCATACCGGTTCCGCCAGAACTGGATCGCGACGACCTGCGCTTCGCCGTCGAATGCGAAAAGGACTGGGACAACGTCCAGTTGCTGTGCGAGACCGTGGCCTGCGATGACACGCAGTGGCAACCGTTGGCGACGATCGCACTGAGCAATCCGGCGCTGCGTGCCGCCATGGAAGTGGGCAACGGCTGAGCACCGCCTGAGTGTCTAAAACGAAAACGTGGCCGATCGGCGGAGCGATCGGCCACGAAGGTTCTGATCATCCAGATAGGTTTTGAAACCTGGCCCGCGATCGGCAGTTAAGCAGCACCGAACGTGATATTCGGCAAAATTCAATCAGCCGGCACGCGTTAGCGTCCGGTTCTCACGAGCAATCAGCCGCACAGCGGCGACTGATTTGACCGAAAGAACAATCCCGAGTTACTTAGTCGCGGGAGTTCATCGCGTGCAGCAGGTAATAGGCGAGCGTCATCACCGCCTGCAACGTGGCGGCAACGTACGTCAATGCGGCAGCGTTGAGCACGCGGCTGACGTAGTACACATCGTTGTCCGAAATCATCCCCAGCGCGACCAGTTGTTCCTTCGCCCGTGACGAAGCATTGAACTCGACCGGCAGGTTGATGACCTGAAAGAACACGACCGCCGAGAAGACGATGATCCCCAGCCACAACAGCGGTTGGAAGCTGAACATCACGCCGAACATCAGCATGAAGATTCCGGCACCCGAGCCAAAGGAGGCGGCAGGCACGGCCAGATTGCGGATCACCAGCGGAGCATAATTCTTGGCGTCCTGCATCGCGTGGCCGACTTCGTGACAGGCTACGCCCAGCGCCGCCATCGAACGACCATCGTAAACCTCTTGGCTCAGTCGCACGACCTTGCTGCTGGGGTCATAATGGTCGCTCAACTCGCCCGCGACCCGTTCGATCGGAATCGCATGCAAGCCGGCTGAATCGAGCATGCGGCGCGCGGCCGCGGCGCCTGTCATGTTGGCCGGAACCTGGCTCATTTCCGAGAACGCCGATTTCACCCGCCACTGTGCGTAGAGACTGAGCAAAAATGGCGGAATGAGAAACAGAAGGTAGCCCATAGTCGCAGTTTGTAGCGTAAGTGTTCGTAGCGAGTGTTCAATCTGACAGTTGCCGACGGTGAGGTTCACCGGTGAGCAACGAATATACCAGTTTTCCGTCCGAGCCGAAAATTACCCGATGACGTTGATATCTCGTCGCCTCCCTGTACGTCGATGGCGATCCGTTGGTTTTGCTGTTTTGTTCGGGTTACTGGTCGGTTGCCCGATCCGCGATTTGCCGCCACCGATCGAGGTGCAGCCCGTCGCTCATCAGGAACGCGGCGCCGATCCATCCGCGGCCGCGCAGCCAGTTGCTGCGACGCCAACGCAGCGCGACGACCTGCAGCAGTGGGTCGCCGACGTGCTGCGTGCTAACCGGGAAAATCGCCGCTTATCAACGGATGTCAACGCGGCCTGGCAGATCATGCACGGGGTGCTGGCCTACGGACGAGAACTGGAAATCGCGACCCCTTCTGGGCAGCAGCCAGCGGTGGAGTACCTGCTCGGCGGCGGTGCGGCACGCGGCTTTGACCTTCGCGGCGGCGATTGGTTTGAGTTGCCACAGCGAGGCGACGAACCGCCGACTCAGCTCCGCGGGCTCGTCGCTGACCTGCAACCGGGAGCGAAGATCGGCCAGGGGCACCGCGATCAATGGGTGGCCTACATGGCGCGGTGCGGCTTGACCGCCGAGGACGTCGTGGTCACCCGCGATGGGCCGCTGACAATCGGCGGCTGGATCAAGCAGATCCAGTGGGACGTCCCGCGCAACTTCGAGCACGAGTTCAGTTGGACCTTGACCGCGCTCCTCGCTCATCGGCCGACGACCGATCGCTGGACCGCCCGCGACGGCCGCGACTACAGCATCGAATCGCTGCTGGAGAGCGAGCTGCGCGAACTCTCGCCCGCCAGCGCCTGCGGCGGCTCGCACCGGCTGTGCGCGATCGCCAATGCGCTGAATCAACATCGTCAGGCAGGCCAGCCGATCATCGGCGTTTGGGCGGAAGCCAATAACTTGGTCAAGCTCGCGATCGAGCAGACGCGTGAGTTTCAAAACGCCGACGGATCGTTCTCCGCAAACTACTTTGAGCGCCCGGGCTGGTCGGTCGATCTGGTCGAGGCGCTGGGCACCACCGGACATGCGTTCGAGTTTTTGGCCGTGGCGGGCGACGACGACCTGCTGCGGCAAGCGTGGGTCGAATCAGCAGCACGCTTCCTTTGCCGGACGCTGGAGCAGACCGCAGAGCTCGATCTGGAATGCGGCGCGCTGTACCACGCGCTGAGCGGTCTGTCGATTTACCACGAGCGGCTCAGCGGCACACTCACGCCGCCGAACTGAGGCGGCCGGCGGGAGCGATACTCAGCACCGCCTCGAGCCGCGCCGGTTTACTCAAGACACGGCAAATCCCGCCAGCGCAGGCCTGCTGGATCGCTTCGCTCGAAGGCTGCAGCGCCAGCCACAGATGGCGTTGGCGAACGGGGCGGGGCGGGCGCCGGCTGTTGCTGTCAGTGGGTGTCCCCAAACGTGCTGCCCAGGTCGCTGCCACCGCCGGGGCAGCGGCGGAATCATCCCACAGCACGGTGTCGAAGCAGCCGTGCAGCGCCGGCAGAAAACGCCGGTGCCAGCCGGTGACCAGTCCCAGCCCGCCGGCCCAGTCCAGCAACGGCTCAGCCATCTCGAACCGATCGCTGATCACCAGCAGGGCTGAGCTTGGATCGCAGGGCTGCGAGCGAACACCGCAAGGGGACAACCAATGAGGGAGCAACTCTGCCCAGCGGCTGAACCGTAACGAGCAGCCGACCGGCCACGGCGTGCCGGTTCGCGGTTCTCCGTCGCAGACGCTGCCGCACAAGGCGGTCATGGGGATGTTGCTGTACCGCGCTGAAAAACGCTCCCAGACAGCGGCCCGTGGCGGCTGGCGCGAGGGGCGAGCGATCACGATCCGCTGAACGTAGCCGGCCGGCCGGCAGGCCGCCTCCGCAAGGTGTTTGCGAACTGCCATCTGACCCACCTGTTGGCGACAAAACCGGTAGGCCTCAGCAAACTCGCGATGCCCCGTCGGGCCGATCCACAGCAGCGTCCCCGGCTGCGGCGAACCCTGGTCGAGCGTTTGTGACAGCGGCGCATCCATGTTGTCGTCTCCAAGCCACAGGCATCGATGGACCCGAGCGTGAGCAAATTCCCGAGCGCGTGCTACGATTCCAGCAGCGCTTGCTCGGCATCGGCGAGCACCCCGTGCGCCGCGCCCGCTGAGCCGGACAATCGCAGTTGTTCGAGCGTCTCGGGCACGGCGATCATGCGGCTGAGCCTGGCCAGGATGCGCAAATGGCTGGCGTCATCGTAAGAGCAAATCAGAAAAAAGATATCGGTCAATTGGCCGCCGCCAGCGAACGCCAACGGCTGGGGCGTGATGCCGAGCGCCAGGACCGAGTCGGCGAGGATCGACGTTTGCGGTCGTCGCGGGTGCAGCAATGCGACGCCGTTGTCGAGTGCCGTCGGATGCAATTCTTCGCGCGCCAACACCGCCTGGGCCATCGCCGGGGCATCCCACATCAGGCCGCCTTCGGTGGCCAGGGCGCACATGTCGCGAATCGCCGAGCCACGGGTGCGAGATTGCAACGGCACGGCAATCCGGTCCGGTGGGCACAACTCGGCGATCGTCCAACTCGGATGCTGAGGCTCCGACCGCTGCAGCGCCTCCTCGACCTTGACGAGCTGACTTTCATCGCTGACCCCGATGCGGTCTTCGAGCCAGTGATGGATTTCCGCTTCCGCAAACCGCCACTGGCCACCGACCCGTCGCGCCGGCAATTTGTCCTGCTTGACCAACTTGAGCACCTGATCCGGCGTGATGTGCAAGTAGGCGGCGAGCGCCGAGACGTCAAAATCTTCCATCGTTTGCTTCCTGGAGTCCTCCGGATGTAGCTGAGGAGCAAATCCCGAGCCTGTGCGTGATCGCTGTTCCGCAGTAATATCCGTGACCATCGATCGTAACCATCGATTGGGGCAATCTATCGGGCCGAGCGCCGGTTGCCAACCTGCTGGCGGCGGCGCATGCAGGCGAGCAAACGGCATGGCGCGCGCTCCGAGGAAGCGTTTTCCGCGAAAGAGGGACAGCCATCTTGATGATTCCACAAGCAGAACTGCTCAGCGTTGCGACCGAGGCGGCGCGGGCCGGCGGCGAAGTCTTGATGCGGTATTTTCGTACCGAACTGCAGATCCGCGACAAGTCATCCGCTGGCGGAGCGACGTTCGACCTGGTGTCCGATGCCGACCTGGAATCCGAACAGGCGGTCGCTCGGCGGCTGGCAGAGGCCTATCCCGATCATCAATTGCTGGGAGAAGAATCGCTCGGCAAGGGTGTCGATGTCGCGGCGTCTGAGCACCTCTGGATCATCGACCCGCTGGACGGGACCAATAATTTCGCGCACACGCTGCCGCAGTTCGCCGTCTCGATCGGCTACTACCACTTCGGACGAGCGATCGTGGGCGTGGTGCTCAACCCGGCCAGCGGCGATCTGTATACCGCTTCAGCCGGCGGCGGCGCGTGGCACAACGGCCAACCGGCGCGGGTCTGCGGAGCGAAAACCCTTGCTCAGTCGTTGATCGGCTGCGGGTTTTACTATGATCGTGGCGAGATGATGCGGCGAACGCTGCGCACGATCGAGGAACTCTTCGCGCATCACATTCACGGCATCCGGCGGTTCGGCGCCGCCTCGCTGGACCTGTGTATGGTCGGCTGCGGCCAATTGAGCGGCTTCTTTGAGTACCAGCTTTCACCCTGGGATTTTGCGGCCGGCCGGCTATTTGTCGAAGAGGCCGGCGGCCGTGTCAGCACCGCAGCGGGCGATCCATTGGGACTCACGGCCAGCAGCGTACTGGCCAGCAACGCCCATCTGCACGAAGCGATCTTGGCGATCACACAGGCGCATCATCCCGGCGGATCCTCTTGACCAGGCCAGTGCGGGGCGTCAGCGATCGCTTGAATGATGCCCTCGGGGCCAGCATTGATGATCAACGAATGGTCGAGCGTAAAACGTTTGCCCCAGTCGCTATGGATGTGGCCGCACACGACGAGCTTCGGTTGTTTGGTTTGCACGGTGCGGCGGATCGCCTCGCTGCCGCGAATCCGGCCGCTGGCATCGTGGTCAACGGTGTCACGCGGCGGTGAATGCACCACCAGCACCGCTTGCTGCGGACATCCGGCCAGCAGTTCCTCGGCTTGATCTTCGCGAAAATCGAAACTCCAACTGCCAAACGGCGTGACGGGAATCCCACCGCCGACACCCCAAAACGCTTGGCCGTTGATCTCGCAGCCGTCGCCGTGCAGCACGGTCGCTGTTGCCCAGACGGCGGCCGCCGCACGCAACGCCTCAGCGGTTTCGCCGTTGCCCGGCACCAAGACGGCCGGCTTATCAATGGCCGCCAAGATATCCAGTGTGTCGCTCAGTCCTTGATGGCGATTGGCAAAATCGCCTGCGCCGATCACGACGTCCACTTCACCTGCCAGCTCAACCAATCGGCGGGCCGCGGCGACGTCACAGTGCAAATCGCTAAATAATAAAAGCTTCATCATCCCATTGCCTTGACGGCTAAAATAACTGCCGCGGTTTCGATGCGGTAGATTCTCTCGCCCAAGCCGACCGGTTCCCAGCCGGCATATTCGGCCGCTGCGCATTCGCTCGGAGTAAAACCGCCTTCGGGGCCGACAGCGATCTGGATCGTCGGCCGCTGAGGTGAACCCGCATCGGCCGAGATCGGCGGCACCGAGCCGCCTCCGGGGTGAGCGAACCAGGCGGCTTGCTGCGGCTGCAGCGGGCGCGCCAGGAAATCGGCTGCCGAGCAGGGCGGGTCGAGCTGCAGCAAGGTGTTGCGGTGGCACTGTTTGCAAGCCTCGATGATGACGCGCTGCCATTTTTCCAATGCCCCCGCCGACACCGCCCAGGGCGACCGCTGGCACTGCAGCGGCACCACCCGGTCGATCCCCAGTTCCGTCAACCGCTCGATCAATTCTTTGGCGCGATCGCCTTTGGGCATGGCGATGGCCAGGCAAACCGTGTGCGGATTGTCGCGTGGCTGCCACTGGGCGGTCTCGGCTTGGCACACCACGTGTCGCCGCGAAACCGATTCGATCACGGCCAGCGCCTCATAGCCCTGCCCGTCGAACAGCGTAACCGCATCGTCCGGTTTGACCCGCATCACGCTGCTCGCATGATGTGATTCGGTTTCTGGCAATTCCACACGGCCACCGCCACGCGGCAGCTCAGCAACATAGTAACGGATGGTCATCAACGGGCTAGAAATCGAACCGGCGGCTGCGTGGCGACGACCGGGGCACGGGGCCGCTGGCTTTGGTTGAGAATCGTCTCAAGGGGGCGGTCGTCGCAGCCGATTTTAACGATGACCCGGTCGCTTCACGATGCCGGCTGAGAGGCCTTGCGCTGAAGGGTCCAGCCACTCGAACTTGGTTAATCGCCGCTCCATGCACTTTTTAAAACACTGGTCGCTGCAGCATGTTCCGTTTGGTCCCGTCGCGTCGCCGGAGTTTTTCTACGCCGGGCGTTCCCAGCGTGAGGCGATCGCACGGATCGATTATCTGGTCCGCTCCGAAACACGCAGCGCCTTGCTGCTGAGCGAACGCGGCTGTGGCGCCACGACGCTGCTGCGGCGCGTGGCGGGCAGTTCAGGGCTGGGCAACGCTGCCGTCGACGCCGTGCTGACCTGCGGCGGTGTCGAGACGTTGGCGGCCGCGGTGGCGCGGTTGGCCGTCGGCTTGGCCGTCGATCCGTTCGGTGATCGGGCGCTGCAGCGGATCAGCGAAACGATCATTGCGGCGGGGCGGCATCAGGTGCGGACCCTGTGGCTGATCGATCGCTGCGACCCGCAGACCGCCGAACTGGCCGATAGCCTGGCCTCGTCTCACCGCTCGCTGGGCGTTGTGATGTGCACGTCCACTCAAGCGGCCGAGGCGCTGCACGGCACACTCGATTGCTGTCCCCTAAGGATCGAACTTGAGCCCTTTGAGCTGCATGATACGGTCGCGTACATCCGCTTTGGCATGGCCGCTGCCGGCGCCGTCGGTGACGTGTTCGAAGATTCGGCAGTCGTGCGGCTGCATGAGCTGAGCGATGGCAAGGTCGCGATCCTTTCGGCCCTGGCGCAGCTAGCGCTCACCGCCGCCGCCACACTCGGCGCCCGGAAGGTATCGGCGGATTGTATCGAGTCGGCACAGCACGAATTGGTGCGAGCCGCCTAGAGCATGATCACCCAGGTGTTCGTCTATGGGACGCTGCAGCGTGAGCAATGCCGTGGCAACTTATGGCCACGGCAGCCACTGGAGATCAACCGCGGTTACGTGCGTGGGCGGTTATATGATCTAGGGCCTTATCCCGCACTGCGATGTGATGATGATCACGACGCCGACTGGATCGCAGGGGAGGTCTGGTCGTTCACCCAGGATGAGATGGGGCCGACGATCACCGCATTGGATCTGATTGAAGAAACCAACCAACCTGGTCGGCTGAACTTATATGATCGCTGTTTGGTGCGTGCCTATTGGTCCTTGGAGACGCTGGACTCAGTCCTGGCATTGGCTTACCAATATAGCAATGCAGCCGAACTGGCCGCTGTGCAGCGCGTGCGCTGCGGACGGCAAGGTTATGCCGCGTGGCCCTCGCGCCAGGCCTCAGATTGACCTGTGGTCTGACAAGCGGATGAGTTGAAACAAGGGGTGCGTCCCTGCGGTCCCCCAGTTTAAAAGACAATCGCTGTGCGTCGGCAACTCAGTTCCGTTTGGAACCGTGTTACTGGTTGATCGGCCATCGCACAGCGGTACGCTACGACTTAGCGAACCAGAAGGCAGCAATACCAGCCGTCGCGGCCTTGAACCATGGCTGCACCGCCATAAGTCGCCGGCATGTCGAGGCAGCAGCTCAGGAATCGGCCGTTGGTGTGGCCGACGCCTTCAGCACGGGCGCCACCGAGTGAACCCCCGATGTGATTCTTGTGCCCGCGTGCAGCGGCGATCTGAGCCTTTTGCAAAGCCAAGGCTTGCAACTGTGGATCAGGGATCAGGTTTCCAACGCCGTTTTTGCGCCGCTCATAGTTCGCCTTATCCAGTGCCGTTTCGCCCGGTGTGTGACTGAACGGCTGATTGGATGGCACCAGATTGCCAATGATGTTTGAGGCAACCGCGCGAACCGGTTGGAAGCCTGCCTGACGTACGTGACCCTGTCCCTGTTGGCCTGAGGCGCTGTTGACCGGGACGCCGTCGATCGCGATGACCCGCTCACCGGGATTCAGTTGAATCCCAGTCATATCGATGTTGTTGGCGTACGTTGCCGAACATACCAACGCCGATAAGACAGCCGCCATTGAACCCAAACGCATCCGTGTACTCCTTCAATACCTTGGAATCTGCAGGGGATACGGAAGTAAACCCCACGCGAATTGTTATTCGCATGGGGCGCATTGAACACAGCGGCCTTGAGAATGACAAGCGGTACAATAGCAGTATCAAACACTTCTGTGCAGATTTTAGAAAATTTAAAATGATGCTAGCACGAACGACAAAGCTCATAAGTCATTGTTGAGACTGGCACTAAGGCAATGCATGCTGCCGATTCGCAGCAGTTTCAGGGGACGTGTAAAACGCGGCTTTTTCTCGCTCGGACTGGCACGATCCAATAAGATTTGTGCTGAGTTTTTACCTCCGTGGGGTGGCGGTTTTTGCGGGTTTGGCCTGTGGATGACGCGTTCGCAACCCGTGGGTTTATTGGTTTGAATTTTCGGTTTGTAATTTAGGGATGTCCAGATCGCTGTCGGTTGGCATTAGGGGTGGATAACCGGGCGCTAGTGATTTGCGGCTGATTGGATCTGCAAACTCTCAGCACTGGGCGGGGGTGCTGGATGAGGTGCCGGTTCGGTAGGGCCTGCCTCGGTCGTCTGGCAGTTGTTGCCACGCCTTACGGTGCTCCAGGGCCTGCCAGTCGATCGGAGACGTGCCGCACAATCAGGCACATGCCACGCGATTTAGAACCATGCCATCCAAAGGACCAGCCTCCACGTCCTAAGTGATCAGCCACAAAATTCGCGGAAGAATCAAAACTTGTGATTTAGCCGATACCTATAAGTACCGCTTCGGGATGCAAAGGTTGAGGTGCGGCGTCGGAGCCATCCGCCGCTGGGGAAAGGTGTGTTTCAGCGGATCGGACGATATTTCGCGAGCGCCCGATCGAGCGCATCGGCGAATGATTTCTTGTCCTGGGCGGAGTAGGGTCGGGTGCCGGCAGTCGTGCCTCCGGCGGCTCGCACGCTTTCGAAGAAGTCGCGAGCGGCTAGTCGCGAGCGGATATTGTCGGGCGTGTAGGCTTCGCCTCGCGGGTCGACGACATGCACACCTTTGTCGACCAGTTCCGCCGCCAGCGGGATGTCCGCTGTGACCGCGATGTCACCTGGACTTGCCTGAGCGACGATGTAGCGGTCCGCTACGTTGGCTCCGTCGGCGACTTGCACTGTCGACACCGTCGTCGCGTTGAGCGGCACTTGCAGCGGCCCGTTGGCCACGAGCACCGTGTCCAATTGCAGCCGCCGCGCGGCTTTAAAAACCACTTCCTTTGCTTCACGCGGAGCCGCATCCGCATCGATCCACAACTTCATCGCCGGTCACATTCGAGGGTCGGTTGAGTCCGTACCACGCTGCCAGACTCGCTGCAGCACTTTACTGCGCCAAGGCTGCGCTGGGAACGAACGCGCCGACGCCAGTTCCGCGGTATCGGCTTAGTCGGCTGCCTGCTGGGTGGCTAGCACGGGGGCTGCGGCGGCCTCGACTTTGACAAAGGGCTAGTCGTGGATACATAATCGGTCCAGGTCCGATGCTGGCTTCCGCTCAGGGGCTTCGTTCCCTGGCCAACCAGTCGACCGCCGAGCGAGTCGGGATTCTGCGGCAATGTCCAGGAATCGCACGAACGGCTCCCCATGTTTCCTTCACGCTGCAGTCATATGCATTCTTCTGACACCGCCCAATCGCTGCTTGCGCTGCCTGCGGAAGTGACTCAGCCCGACCCCTACCGTGTGTTTGGTTTGGCCGCTGGAGAAAGCGATGCAGTGGCGATTTCCCAGGCGATTCGGCAGACCGTGGCGCGGCTCAATGCTGCCAAGCCGCACGCTGACCCAGCAGCCTGGCAGCAGGCGGCGGCTTGGGTAACGCGAGCGCGGAGCGTGCTGCTGGGGACGGTGCAGAGGTCACCTTTGGATCAGGCTGCCGCCCAGCCGAACGTACCGGCCGCTGCTGATCCGCTGGTGGACCTGCTGCCTGGGGGGGGTAAAGCCGTTGCGGCCGCACCGGTTGCTGCGCCGACGGCATTTCGCGCCGGCCCGGCGCGTGTGCTACCGTCTCCGCCAGGGGCAGCCCCCGCGCCGGCGGCACCAGCAGCGGCCAGCGAGCCGCCAGCGATCGACCCGTTCGGGATCAATCCGCCGTTGCCGCCGAGTCTCGCGGCCCAGTTGGCTGCGACCCCTGTTCAACCGTCCGGAACATCGGTGGCTGCTCTCGCCCCGGCCGCCGCTGGTAGCGGTACGGTGCCACTGCCGGTCCAAATCGCAAAACCGGCGACTCGCCCGGCCCGTCGTCGTCGCCGTACCCCGTGGGCGGCCATCATGCTCGGTTTGCTAACGCTGGTGAGCATCGGTGGGATGGCGGCGCTGCTGTACGTGCTCAACCGTAACCCCGGCGGCATTGTGATCAACTTGCAACCTGCAGCGCCCGGCGGTGGACCAGCACCAGCCACCGACACCTCGCCAGCAGCGGTTCGCCCGCCACGTCCGCCCATCGATCCGGTGATGGGTGAGCTGACGCCTGCGCCGCCGCGGCAACCGCGTCGCGACCGCGCCAGTGCCGAGCAACTCGCCGCAGCCGACAACTGGTTGGCGAGCTTGGCAAATCATGCTGGCGACGAAGTGTCGCCGGAGGCGATCTCGCTCTCCGCTGATACCGGGCTTGAGCCGCAGCCGACGAGGGTTGAAATGGAGCCGGCGACTGGACCAGCCATGGAGATGGAGCCGACTCCACCGGCGGTCGGCGAGGCGTCGAATCCTGTGACACCGCTGCCGGCTGGTGATGCGGACGCGGCAGAACAAGCGATCGCGAAAGCGCGCGCAGCGATTGCCGCTGCTGATTGGCAGTCGATGGAGCCGTTAGCCGAAGCGGCCGAGCAGGCAGCCGTCACCGCAGCACAAAAATCGCGGGCGTCGCGGTTGCTGCAACTGGCAGAACTGGCCAGCTACTATCACGGCGGTGTTGAGCGCGGTCTCGATGGCCTCAATGCCGCTGAGAGTTTTGCGGTCGCGGAAAAACTCCAGGTCGTGGTGGTCGAAATCGGCCCGGATCAGGTGATCGTCAAGTTCAACGGTCGTAACAAGGGTTACCCGCGGCGAGAATTGCCGCTCGTGTTGGCTCACAAGATCGCGCTGCTAGCCATGCCGGGTGATGCTCCGGCAACCACCGCTGCATCGCATGCGTATCAGGCGGTCGCTCCGGTCTCGACGCAGCCGTACCGGCAGCAGGCGATCGGAGCTTTGGAGGCGATGACCGAGCAAGTCGAGGGGGCAAATCCTGTTGACGTCGCAGCCGCCATCCGTGATGTTTTCGCTGAATGACCGGCTCCATGACCTCTGCACCGCTCGAACCACTGCCGCTGCTGCTGTCGCTGTTGCGGTTCGATTCCGTTTCTGCACGCAGCAACGTGGAGATCACCGATTTCGTCGCTGGGACGCTGCTGCGGCTCGGTTTTGAACTCGAACGCTGCGACTATACCGATCCGCGCGGGGTCGCCAAATCGAACGTGATCGCCACGCGTTGGCCACACGGGTTCAGTCGTGCGGACGATGGCGAGCGGACGGAAGCGTCAGGCGAGTGTGGCGGGGTCGCCTACTTTGCCCACACCGATGTGGTGCCGGTGGTCGGTTGGAACGGGCCGGGAAAAGCTTTCGAGCCGGTGGTTCAAGCAAACCGTGTCTATGGCCGCGGCAGTTGCGACATGAAAGGCTCGCTGGCAGCGATGCTCGTCGCCGCCTCGCGAATCGATCCGCAGCAGCAGACCGCGCCGATCACGATCGCTTGTACGGCCGATGAAGAGATTGGCTTCGAGGGCGCCAAGCATCTGGTCAGCCACTCGCACACCTACCGCCGGCTGGTGGAGGATCAGCCGCTGGCGATCATCGGCGAACCGACGCGGTGCGAAGTCGTGCATGCCCACAAAGGTGTCGCAGCGTACAGCATCTCCAGTTTTGGACGTGCGGCGCACAGCAGTTCGCGTGAGGGCGTCAACGCGAACATCGCCATGGTGCCGATGCTCGTCGAACTGTTGCGACTGCATGGGCGCTCCGAGGCCGACCCAGGCCTGCAAGATCAGCGCTTCGATCCGCCGACTCTCTCGTGGAACTTCGGCGTTTCCGATCACTGCACCGCCGTCAATGTCACGCCGGCCCGCAGCGATGCCTGGATCTCGCTCCGCACGATGCCAGAGATCGACGGCGAAACCCTGATTGCGGCCGCTCGGGCCAAGGCGCGTGAACTGGGGCTGAAGTTCCAGCGCGAACACCATGGGCCGCCGATGTGGATCGATCCCGAAAACCCCGCGGTGCGGCTGATGTGCGAATTGGCTGACTGCGCTGCAGCCACAACCGTCTGTTACGCGACCGATGGGGGCGAGTTCAGCGAGCTGCAGAAACGTGTCGTCTGTGGGCCAGGCGATATCGCTCAGGCGCACACCAGCGACGAGTGGCTCGATTTGGACCAGTTCGATCGCGGTATCGATCTGTATCAGCGCGTGCTACAGCGCTGCTGTCTCTGATCGTGGCTTGCGTCGTGTACGCCCGGCAGCGTGCTGCCGACCGCTCCGCCGGCTGCCATTGGCAAACACCCCTGCCGTTGCGGTGGTGTACGCTCAGCGGCGAGCAGCGTAGACTGGTGGCTTGAACCCGTGCACGCGTTTTCCGCTCCATTTGTTATGATCACCGTGACTATCAACGGCAATCCAGTCGAACTGGAGCAGCCGCTGTCGATTTGTGAGTTGCTCCAGTCGGCCCATGTGCCGCCGGATTACCTGGCGGTCGAAATCAATGCCGAAGTGGTGCCGCGGGCCGAGCACGCGACGCACCTGGTCAGTGACGGTGATGCGGTGGAAGTCGTCACGCTGGTTGGGGGCGGCTGATTCCGCCTCGCCCGTCAGCGACTGAACTGTCTTTGCATCTCGCCCATCCGATCGCCATTATGTCTACGACCGCTCCAACCGACGTGACCCCGCAGCCACAAACCGACGCTGACGTCCCCTTGCGCGTGGGTGGTCACATTCTGGGCAGTCGCTTGATTGTCGGCACCGGTCGCTATGAGACGATGGAAGAGATGCGGCAGTCGCTCGACCACTCGGGAGCCACCTGCGTGACGGTCGCGGTGCGGCGCGAGCGGTTGTACGCGCCGTCGGGTGAGAACATCCTCGATTTTCTGGACCTCGACCGCTACACGTTGCTGCCCAATACCGCCGGTTGTTTCAACGCCGTCGACGCCGTCCGCGCCGCGCGGCTGGGGCGCGAGATCCTCCGCACCCTGGGCAATCCGGGCGCTGATTGGGTGAAACTCGAAGTGCTCGGGGACAGCAAGACGCTGCTGCCCGACCCGGTCGAGACGCTCACTGCTTGTCGTGAACTCGTCGCCGACGGTTTTTCGGTCCTCTGCTACACCAGCGATGATCCGGTGATCGCCAAGCGGCTCAAGGATCTCGGAGCGGCCAGCGTGATGCCGGCCGGCAGCCCGATCGGCAGCGGCCAGGGACTGCTGAATCCCAACAACCTGCGGATCATCCTCGAGTACCTCAAGCAAGACGACCCGCACTACCCGGTGATCGTGGATGCAGGGGTGGGGACGGCCAGCGATGTGTCGCAGGCGTTTGAGTTCGGTGCCGACGGGGTGCTGCTCAACACCGCCATCGCCCATGCCCGCGACCCGGTGTTAATGGCCAGCGCGATGAAACATGCTGCGATTGCTGGCCGCGAGGCGTACCTCGCCGGGCGCATCCCGCGGCGTCTCTACGGCACCGCCAGCAGCCCGGTCGAAGGGGTGATCAGCACACGTCCCTACGGCGCTGCATCGCGCAGCAGCGAGTGATAGACGCGGCCGACATCGGTCATGTAGTTGACTTCCTTGACGGCCGCCGCTCGTGCGGCAAACTCTAACGCTTGCTGCCGGTTGCCGAGCGCATCGGCGTGCATTGCCAGATATAGATCGGCGTAGAAGCGAGCGCTGGCATGCTGATTCGATTCCGGCGTTAACTTGTCGACTTCCGCACGCACCGCCGCCTCTTGGCTGACGCCGCGATAGAGCCACAACAATTGCTCCATCGGTACCCGGCGGTCACCGGGAGCCGGCAGGACCGTGGCCCGTGCCCGTTCGGCGGTCGAAGCTTTGGCGACACAGTAGAAGTGCCACAGGGCATTCTCCACATCATGCGGATTGACCGTGCGATGCAGCTCGAACAGCTTGCGCCCCGCATCGTACTTGCCCGCCAGTGCTAAGGCGATTCCGTACTGCCACAGTTCCGCTTGGTGCTCAGGCACCGCGGCGATGTAACGCTCGAACTGTACAATTGACTTAGCAGTCTCGCCACTGCGGAGGTACAGGTCACCGGCAAAACGCCAGGCAACCGGATCGTCCGGGTAATGGCTCAGCAGCGCGTCGGCTTCCTGCACCGCGCGCTCGCGTTGGCCACGTTGCAGCGCCGCTAACCCGCCGTCGCGCAACACCGCCAGCGGTGGACGCTGCTGCGCGGCCAGCAAGCCCGCAGACATGATCACCGTTAAAGCGACGATCGCTAGTCGAATCATCACAGCAATCCTGTTTAAGAAACAACGTTATCCAGCAGCCGAACCGCTTCCGTGAACCGGACGCGCTCGCCCTCTTACAGCCGCCAAAGCAGCAGTGGATGGAGCAGCATGACGAGCAGCGCACCGATGAGAGTAACCATCGGCGCAAGCGGTGCCATTCCGATCAGCAGCGGCAGCGCAATTGCGTCGATCAACAGCAAGCTAACAAAAGCGGAGTTTGATGCCGTCATCGTCTGGCCTCTTTACTGGTTTTGTTCGTCGTACCAAGTAGCTATTAGCAGGATGGGAAAATCACCGTTTGCGAGAACCGGACGCTAACGCGTGCCGGCTGATTAAACCCTTCCTGAAATGAGATACTGCACAGCTTCCATGTCGTACCGTTGACCGACCTCATGCTCACGCGTCGCCCTTGGCGGAGTCGTCTGGTTCAGGGATGTGGTCAAAACCTTCAGCGGTATCCGCGGGTGTCGTCCGGGTGCGATCCCAGAACAGCAGCCCAAAGACGAGCATGATGATCGCAGCCATGATGGCCGGCGAGAGCCAAAAATTCTTCCACTGCTCCATGGTGGTACTGAGCAGTTCCGGGTCCAGGCTCGAGGGCAGGCTCTGCGAAAACATCTTGGTCAGCGACTCAAAAAATCCGACCGCTTCAGGGGTGCCACGAGCCTCCGACAACGCTTCGCTATAAGTCGCGGCGCTGGTCACCTGTTGCCCGTAGGGCCCAAAGGTGAGATTCAAGGGAATGCCGAATAGATTGCCGCCGGCCATGATTCGGTAGCCAAAGAACATCCCGATACCCTGCGTCAGAAACACCAGCAGCCCTTGCGCCTGACCACGGATCGCTCGCGGGGCCTTTTGGTCAGTGTACATGAACCCGGTGACAAAGAAAAAGTCATAACAGATGCCGTGCAACGCAACCGCTAACAACAGCATCCAGGTGATTTGGTCGGGGGCACCGAAAGCAAATAACACATAACGCAGCACCCAGGCAGCCATCCCGATCAGGATCATCATCTTGACCCCGAGACGTCGGAAGAAGAAGGGGATCAGCAGCATGAAGAAGATTTCGGACATCTGCCCGATCGTCATCGTCGCGCCGGCTTCGGCGAACCCCGTATGTGTCAAGAACGCGGCAGTCATACCATAATAAAACGCCAGCGGAATACAGATCAACGTCGAACAGATCGCAAAGACTAAGAAGTTGCGATCAGCCATCAGTTTGAAGGCGTCGACCATCAGCAGCGAACGCATGTCCATCGGCTGGCCCTTGAGCGGCGGCGGGGTGTGCGGCAAGAAGAAGCAGAACACGCCCAAGAGCAACGAGCTGACGGCGCCGAGCCAGAAGATGTTGTAACTGGCCGACCAACCCAATGCGCCGAGCGTCAAACCGGCTGCGATCCAGCCGATCGTGCCCCACACGCGGATCTTGGGAAACTGCTCCTGGCTAGGAATATTGGAAAACGCGATCGTGTTGCCCAGGCCGAGTGTCGGCATGTAACACAATAAGTGCCCCAAGATCAGCCATACCAGCAGGCGTCCTGATGAGTTTTCCGACGCTTGCTGAGCGGCAAACGCGTCGGCGGAAAAGCTGCCTGCTTCGCGCATCGCGGCCGCCGACTCAGAGGCGAACTGTGACGCCGAAGTGGCGACGACGGGCACGGCGAGCATGATCAGTCCACCGACCAGCATCAGAAAGCCCATCACCCTTTCCGATGGGAAAAACCGGTCCGCGATCAGCCCGAGAAACAGTGGTGCGAAAATCGCCGCGATCGGCGCGGCGGCATACGCATCGCCGATGAACACGCCCAGAAGTTTTGCATCCATCGCCGCAGACATCGTGGCGAACCATGCTCCCCAGGCGAAGAACTGCAGAAACATCATCGTCGAGAGCAGGCGGACGACCGTCCGCGGATTCATCAGCGAGCCGGCTGGCGAGTCATTCGGTTCAGACATAGCAGGCGTTTCGGGGGTGTAAGAGTAAAAAGGTTGATGGACAGTTTAAAAAAATTGTAACAGGTTGTCGCGGCGGTCGTTTCGGCGACGCACGCTCACGCGGCCGCTGCGTGTTACTGCGATCCGTTGATCAACCTGGCCGGATTGGTTCCCATCCAGCGGTTGATCTGGTCGGCCGAATAGCCGAGTTCCTCAAGCACCGCTCGCATTTTCGGAAGCGTCGCTGCCGAGCCTGCAAAATGCGTGCGGTCGGCGGACCAGGCGGCACCGGCCTGATCCACATAAACGGTTTGATTCCCGAGCTGAAACTCACCGGGCCCTAAACCCGCGGCGCTGATCGCGTCGGAGACGATCACGATGTGCTCATCAGGAACTAGCGAGAGGTAGTTCTTCAGCGCAAACGGCGGAACGTGATGCCCATCGGCAATAAAAGAAATGGCTAATGAATCGGCGAGACTCAGCACCCGTTGGATAATGTTGTCATGGCGGTGCATCGTCCCGGGGCAGCCGTTGCCGAGGTGCGTGTAGAGCCGCAAACCCGCGTCGATCGCGCCGTGCAGTTGATCAAGCGAGGCGTCGCTGTGGCCCGCTGCGACCAAAATCCGCTGGTCGGCCAGCATTCGCGTCACCCGGAACCCCGGATCGCACTCCGGCGCAAGCGTCACCAGCCGCACCTGACCACCGCCGCACTCGATCAACCGCTGCGCCGCGTCGTACGACGCCGGCAGCACCGCCGCTACCGGATGCGCTCCGACATAGCCGCCGACAGCGCTGATGAACGGGCCTTCCACGTGAATCCCCAGAATCTTCTGGGCGACTTCGGGTAACTCATCGATCCACCGCGCCAGCCGAGCGATCCGCTGCTCCATCTGGTCCAGCGGGGCGGTGATGATCGTCGCCAAGATGCCGCGGACTGAATCTTCTTCCAGCCGCTGGCAAACCGCGAGCACCTCCTCGACCGTCAGTTCGTCCGCGTTGAAGTCCACGCCAGCATAGCCGTTGACCTGGAGATCGACCCACGGCTTGCTGCTCTCGCCGGTTTCGCTCATCACGCTAGTTCCAACGTGTTGCGAGTTTCTGCGCTCAGCTCGCTCGAAGCGGCTTCATCGATGATCAACGTCGCGTTGGGATGTTGCCGGAGGATGCTCGCGGGCACTTCGGGGCTGACAGGGCCTTCGAGCGTGTCGCGAACGGCGGCCGCCTTCCGAGCATCCGGTACGCTACAGTAGATCGCGCGGCAACTCATGATTTGGCGGATCGACATGCTGATCGCTTGCTTGGGCACGTCCTCGAGCCCGGCGAACCAGCCTTCACCGACCTGCTGGGCACGGCACTTCTCATCAAGATCGACGATCAGGTAGGGCGTCTCGGTCTCAAAATCAGCCGGTGGGTCATTGAATGCCAAGTGCCCATTTTCGCCGATCCCAACCAGAGCGACATCGATCGGGGCCTCGGTCAGCTTCGCCCCCACGTCGGCGATCGTCGCGGCAGCGTCGCCTGCGCCATCGAGGTAATGGAACTGACGCAGCGGAACTTTGCTGACGAATCGCTCGCGCAGGTACCGGCAGAACGACGCGGGGTGCTCCTGTGAGATGCCGATGTACTCGTCGAGATGGAATCCGGTCACTACCGACCAGTCGATGTCTTCCCGGGCAGCGAGCGACTGGAGCACTTCGAATTGGCTCGCTCCGGTGGCGATCACCAGCCGAGCTTGGCCCTGGGTGCGGATCGCATTTCGCAAGGCAGTCGCTGCTTGCTCGGCCACCCAAGTGCCCATCGCAGGACGGTCGGCAGTCAAAATCACGCGCATCGGTCAGTTACCTTTCAACAAGTTGGTTCGCTCGGCGGAGCTCGAGCGAGTAAAACACATCGGTATAGTAAATCGCCCCGGCATTGATCCCTTGGCCTTCGGTCCGCTGGATCGCCTCGCTGATGCTGGCCAGCGAGCCGATGGCCGGCAGCACCCAGCCCCAGACGGCGACGATCCCGAACGCGCACAGGGCCAATCCGACGGGGCCTTGGCGGCGGCGCTTGTCTTGCTGCGTCGTCTCAGCAGAGGGAAAACCGCTCACGGCAGCCACTCCAGGATCGCGTCACGAAACAGCCAACCGAACACGAGCGAAGCCATCAATCCGGTCATCAGAATATTGAATGATTGGCCGATGACGTACAGCACCAGCGTTTTGCCGCCGCTGAATGCCGGCAACAGGGTGCGGATGTGCGTCTCCAGCCCAATGCATACAAAAGCGAGGCAGAACAGCCAGTTGCGCAGGTGCTTTGTGAGCGAATCGACCGTGGTGGTCACGAGCGCTTCGCCGCTGGAATCCGACCAGGCGATCGCACTGGCGACCAAGGATGCGGCGAGAAAGCCGAGTACAAACTTGGGAAACCGTCGCCAAACTTCCGCCAGCAAGCTGCCCCTACGCGTGGACGAATCGCCGTCAGCGGTTTCGTAGCGCGTCGCCCAGTAGACCGAAACGGCAAACGCGATCGCTCCGATCAGCACGTTTTGAATCATTTTGACCGTGGTGGCGATCTTCATCGCGCGATCGCCCATCGCCGCTCCGGCTGCCGCGACGGCGCCGGTCGAATCGATCGTCCCGCCGATCCAGGCGCCGCCAACGATGTCATCCACGCCGGCAAAGCGGAACGCAACCGGCATCACGACCATCATCACCGCCGTGAATGCCATCGATAGCCCGACCGCCATCGACAACTCTTCTTTCTTCGCTCGGCAGGCCGCCGCGGTCGCGATCGCCGCCGAGACGCCGCACACCGACATGTCGGCGGCAACCACCATCACCAGCGACGGCGAGCGGATTTTCAAAATGCGGGTGCCGAACCAGAAGGTCGTGATCAGCACGATCGGCGTTACGAACCACGAGACCAAGATGCCGGGAATGCCGAGCGCCACGAGCTTGCCGAGCAGCACCTCGGCGCCCAACAACACCAACCCCCACTTGATGAACAACTCGCCACGCACCGCCCCGCCCAGCCACTGCGGCACTCCCACGGTGTTGCTGATGATCAACCCCAGTAGCAACGCCCAGATGACGTATTCAAAACCATAATGTTTGGCGACTTGCTGCCCGGCCATCACAAAGGCCAAGACCGCCAGGGCCGTGATGGCGAGGAAGCCGCCGAGTGTTGGCAACCAGCCGCCACCGGGTGCACCGCCGCGGCGGTCTACCAACGCCGTGATCGCCAGCACGCCGATGAAGGCGATGGCCAACAGCGACCCGACCCACACCGGCCGCGGCCCGTTGCCGATCAGCGACTGCAGCGGTGAGTCGCTCCAACTGCCGGGCTGTGCGAACCAGCCGGCCACCGCGTCGCCGCTCCACCATGTCGCCAACAGCGCCGTCACCAGGACGGTCACACCCAGTACAATCGCCCAACCGTCTTCCGATAGCCGCGGCGGGGCGGAGTGTTGCGTTGCTTCCAGACTGACGTCTTGGTCGCCGGATGAAACAAGCCCGCCGTCGCCGGAAACGGGAGCATCCGGCCGGACAGAGCCGTCGTCGCTTTCAGGGTTGCCGTTTTCCATACTGCGATTAAGAAAGGGAGGCGGGATGGCAGGGCGGGGGCTCGCTGGGGGCAAGCTGAGAGGTTAACCGCAGAACTGCTGCTTCGACAGCCCCGGCTCGATTGGCTTCTGCCCATGATTGATCATGACCGCAAGGATACTTCTGATGCAATGGAACGTCGCGGCAGGCTGGCACTGGGGGCTCGGGATCCTCGGCAGTTGGGCGGTTGTCTGGCTCGCCGGTCCGTGGGTGCTCGACTCGATCTTGTTACGGGTGCCGGACCTGGCGCTGGGTATCGCCACTCTGCAGCCCGACAACGTCGTCCGCTGGCGCAGTGAAGGTTGGGGCAAGACATCGATCGGACCACACGGTTTGCCTGGATGGCAGCCGCGGCAGACCGCCCAGCGCGTCATCCTCTGGGGCGATTCCCAAGTCGAAGGTCTGTGCGTTGACGACCCGCACAAGATCAGCAACCAGGTCATCGCGATCGCTGACCACCCGTCGCTGCAGCCGTTGGATTGCTTGTCGCTGGGCCGCTCTGGAGCCGATGCACGCGAGTGGCGTGCGCTGATGGAGGCTGCCGACGCGCTCTGGCAGCCGGCGCTGCACGTGTGGGTGGTGACGGAGCTGAGCGATTTGACGGTGCTGGCGCCTGCGATCGGTGACCAGGTTCAACAGCGGCATGTCGAGCCCTCGCCCGACTGGATCAAGCTGGCGGCGCTGCTTCGCGCCGAGGCGATGTTCACTGCGGCCAAGCGGGTGCTGCGCGATCCGGACAGCGGTGGGCTGCGGCGGCTGGACTTTTGCCTGGGCCCGCGAACTCCCCGGCAGCAGGGCGAGTCGGCGGGACAAGCGGATGCATGGTCCGGCGGCGAGCGGGGTGCGGAATTGGCGGAAACGATCGTCGCCGCGATCAGCGAGTTGGCAACGCGGTTTCCAAAGCGGCTGATGATCGTCTATGCGCCCGGTACGCCGACGCTCGCTCGTCCGCTGGCGACATCGCATCCCGACGATGCGTTGTTTGATCAGGTGCATCACAAGCTGCAGACGGCCGGCATCGAGGTGGTCGATCTGCGCAGCGAGTTCATCGAACTGTGGCAAACGCAGCGGCGACTGCCGCGCGGCTTTCATAACGGCCTGCCCGGTTCAGGGCATCTGAATGCGGACGGCAATCGGATCATCGCCCAGGCGATTGTTTCCATCGTTCAGCCGCGGCTTTCGCACGCGTCCGCTGTGGTCGAGACGGCAAGTCGATGAACTTCGCGCAGGTTGAATACATCCTTTTCCTCGCAATGATCGTTGCGATCACGCTACGGCTCCCTTGGCCGACAGCGCGCAAAGTACTGCTGTTGGTTGCGAGCTACTACTTTTATGCTTATTGGGATGTGCGTTTTCTCGGCCTGCTGATCCTGTCAACCTTATGGGATTATGTCATTGGGCGGCTGTTGAGCAGCATCGACCTTAAGCCGATTCGGCGTGTGTTGTTAGGGGCAAGCTTGCTCGGCAACCTGGGCGTGTTGGGGTTTTTTAAATATTATAACTTCTTCATTGACTCCGCACAGTCACTACTGGGTTCCTGGGGGCTGCAGGGTGGCAGCTTAGAAATTATCCTGCCGATCGGGATTTCCTTTTATACCTTTCAAACGCTCAGCTACACGATCGATGTCTATCGCGGCACGCTCGCTCCTTGCCGGCGGTTGCTCGACTTTTCCTTGTATGTTGCATTTTTTCCGCAACTGGTTGCTGGTCCGATCGTCAGGGCATCGGAGTTTTTGCCGCAGTTAGACCGGATGCTGCGCCCGCGCCCGATGCAGTTCTATTCAGGGCTGGCGCAATTGCTGCGCGGCTTTGTTAAGAAGGTGCTGATCGCCGACCATTTGGCAACGCTGGTCGATCCGGTGTTTGCGACGCCGGAGCATTTCGCGTGGTCAACGGTGGTGTTGGCCGTGCTGGCATATGCGGGCCAGATCTATGGTGATTTTTCGGGGTACAGCGACATTGCGATCGGGTCGGCGCGATTGCTCGGATTTGAATTGCCGGAGAATTTTCAGCATCCTTATCTAGCGCGCTCGCCCGCGGAGTTTTGGCATCGCTGGCACATCACCCTATCAAGCTGGCTGCGAGATTATCTCTACATTCCGCTGGGCGGGAGCCGTGCGGGCAGGTGGCGAACTTATCAGAATCTGATGATCACCATGACGCTCGGCGGTTTATGGCACGGAGCCTCTTGGAACTTCGTTTTCTGGGGCATTTGGCACGGACTGCTGCTGTGCCTGACCCGAGGTTGGAAACCCGAGGCAAGCGATCGCAGAAGCGTCCGCTTGCTGTCGACGTCATTCACCTTCGTCGCGGTGCTGATCGGCTGGACCCTGTTTCGCACCGCCTCGATCGGCGAGCTCCTGGTGCTTTGGAATCAGCTCCTGGCGCCGGTCGACGGCTTGCTGTGGTTGCCGCCGCTCCCGCTGATCGCCTTGGGGCTATTAATCGTCGAGCATGCGATTTGGCTCTCGCCATGGCGGCCGGCGCTGTCGCTACCGCCTGACCGCTGGTACACCCCATGGGCGGTCGGCTTGGCGATCGCGGCGCTGGTGTTGTTTGCTCCCACTGGGTTTCGCCCGTTCGTCTACTTCCAGTTCTGAAGCAGCGGTGATCGATCAGGCGACGCGCTGATCGGCGGTGCTGGTGACCGCCCCCGTCGTGACGCCTGCTGGAGTGAACGGCACGGTATCCGCAATCGCCTCGCTCGGCGGCGGCGTTTCGGGGCGGAAGATCCCGAGGTTGCGCGGGTTGAGCAAGATCAACAGGAACGTCGAGCTCAGGGCGAACTCTTTGATTTCACCGCGTTTGGACGCGCTGCTGGTTTCGACCAACAGCACCACAGCCAGGATCACCAGAATCTGGTGCAGCCGCGGTACTGGCACCGCAAACCGGTTGAATAGCTGGCGGATCGATCGGGACCGCTGATACCAGATGGGCAACAGCAAATAGGTCACGACCACGACGGCCAGCAGTTTTCCAAAGACGAGCTTGTTGATGCGGACGCCACCGATCTCCAGGTTGTGAAGGTTGGTTTCGTTTTGGACATTGTTGGCGAGGAAGAACTCAGGGGTTTCGACGTTGAAAATCCGCTGCCCCCAACTGATTTCTTCACCCATGCCGAAGAACAACACGCAGGCGGCCGCGGCGGTGCAGAGTACAAAGGATTTAGGCCGGCAGTGGCGGAGCGTCCAACAGCGGTAGCCGCACAGCAGCGACGCCGAGAGCAGGGCCAGCGCCGTGATCCACTCGAGCACGCCGTCCTCGCGGATCATCCAGTGGTGGGTGAAGTCCTCGTTGGGCATCACGATCGACATCACGTAGCTGATCGCCACGAGCGTGAAGATCAATGGGTAAGCCCGCTTTTCCAGTGGTGACATCCTGTCCTCGTTTCCTTCGGTGACTGCACTTCTTCGACCGATCCGTGAGCCGAGAGACTAAATGGGTGGCATCGGGCGATGCAAGTCGAGTTTTCTGGGCAGCTTCGCTATACTCGCTGCCGCTTTGTCGCTGCAGCCGCCCCGCGCTTGCAAACCTCTACCACCAGCCTTGAATGATGGCCGCCACTGGCCCCTGAGCATGCCGATCCAAACCTTGAGCGCAAAAGTTGAACCCGAGCACACCGGACGCTGTGATCTGGTCGTCCAACGTTTGACGACGCTGTCGCGCAGCCGCGTCCGCGGCCTGTTCGATCACGGCTGTGTGCACGTCAACGGGCGGGTCTGCCACGCTACGGGTGAGCCGGTGGCCGAGGGCGATTTGGTGGTCGTTCAGTTCGATCCTCAGCGGGGATACAAAGAGAAAAAGAAAGCTTGGGACGATCGGACGTTTGCGTTGGTGTTTGAAGACGATCACCTGGTGGTGGTCGACAAGGCCGCCGGCGTGCTGACCGTGCCGACTGACCACGGCGAGAAGAACACGCTCGTCGAACGCGTCTCGCACTACATCAGCCATTCGCGTCCCAACCGGCTGGCATGTTTGGTCCATCGGCTGGACCGCGAGGTCAGCGGCTTGCTGGTGATGGCGAAGAACGAGGCGGTGGCTCAGCGTTTGATCGACCAGTTCAAGGAACGCAAGCCGCAGCGGGTTTATGCGGCAATCGTCGCCGGAGTGGTCGAGCAAGATGCGGGAACGATTCGCTCGCACCTGGCCACGCGGAAGAATCTGGACCGGATGTCGGTTGCCGAAGCCGCCAATACTGAATTGGCGATCACGCACTACAGCGTCAACCGCCGGCTGACCGACACCACGTTGCTGAATGTGCGGCTGGAAACCGGCCGCCGCAACCAGATCCGCGTGCATCTGGCTGAACAGGGACACCCCGTTTTAGGCGACCCACGCTACGGCGGCGACGCAAGCCAGCACCCACGCTGGATCCGCAAGCGGATGGCGCTGCACGCGCTGACCCTCGGCTTCGATCATCCGGTCACGGACCAGCCGCTGCGCTTTGAGTCGCCGCTGCCCGTGGCGATGACCAAATTCTTACGCGGTTCCAAGTAACGTTAAGGGGTCGGGAATTAATTGTCGCAAGCGGCCCTGCGAGTGCTTCGCACCACTGACTCCTGAGCTCTTACACCCTCGTGCAGCCTAAAGGCTGAACTCCAACGGTGGCGAAGTTGCTCTTCGCCGCTACAACAAATGATTGGCCTTGATCCGCAGGTATTCGTTGACCAGCGGCGCGGTCAACTCGTCGGGAAAGGCGTCGACGACGAGCACACCGCGGTGTTGCAGGTCGACGATCCGCTGATGGCGCCACAACAAGATGTCAGCCGCCGCGGCCGCCGCATACAGGTTCATCGGCCCGCCATCGGGTGAATCGGCGGCGTCGAACATCTGGCGATCACGCAGCAGCACGCCCAGCGGCAAATGGCGGCCAGTCAGGTTGGCAAGGTAATCAACAACTTGCGTCGCATTGACCTCGTCGATCACGTTTGTCGTCAGCACGACCAGCGAGCGGCGTTTGCAGTGGTTTGATAAGTATAGAAACGCGTCGTCATAACGCGACTCGACCATTCGCGGAAACTGATCGAAACCGGTTTGCAACAAGCGGTTCATCTGACTGCCGCCGCCGCGCGGCGGCAGGTACGCATGCACCCGGTCGCTGAAACAGAGCATCCCCACTTCATCGCCCTGCGTCAGGGCCACATAGGACATCATCAACGTGGCATTGAGCGCATGGTCCAGCAGCGAGTAACCATCGCGCTCGTTGGTCATCATCCGTCCGCAATCGAGCAAGAACACGATCCGCTGGCTCTGGTCGGTCTGGAACTGCCGGACCGTCAGCTTTCCGCGGCGGGCGGTGCTGCGCCAATCGATATGGCGATGGTTGTCGTCACGGGTGTAGTCGCGGAGCCGCTCAAAGTCGCTGTCCTGTCCAATCCGCCGGGTGCGCCGCACGCCGATCAAGCTCAGCCGATTGGTCCGCGCCAACAGCGCGTAATCCGACAACTGTTTCATGTCGGGATAGACGTTCAAGTCGTTGACCAGCGGCAGCGTCACTTGGCGGACCCACAACCGCAGCGGGCTGAGCAGTTGCAGGTAGACGTGCTCCAGTTTGAAGGCCCCTCGTCGCCCGGGCAGCAGGCGGCGGCGGAGCGTGACCCGGCTGCGCGGCGGCAGGTCCAACCGGTGCAGCGACGGCCGGCAATCAAAGTCGTCGGGCAAGTCGTCGCGCACCGCGCCGCGGAGCCGCAGCGGCGACTCGTTGTGAATCGTCAATTCGCAAGGCAGTTCGACGCCGAGCGAGGCGGTCCGGGCAACTTTCCGCTCGGCCGTGATCGGGTGCCGCCAGAGTCCACACAGCAGCGCCAGGTCGACGATCACGAGTGCCACCAGCACCCCATCGATGAGCAACACCACCGAGGCTAGCGGCGGAAAGAAGATCGCGACCAGGCTCAGGAGCAACGAGCAACCGAGCGGAATCATCCAGTTCCAAGTCGGAAAAACCCGCAACCGCCAAGCGATCCAGGCCAGCGGTGCGGCGATCAACACCAGCACCAGCCACGGCCACTGCGACACGTACCGGAAGCTCTCCGCCTGAGCGATCAAGGCTGCCTGCATGAGCACTCCGGCTTGCTGCGTGATGGCTTGTCCAGCCAGTTCACTGCGCCGCAGCCGGCGCGGCGGAAACGGTCAACTGCTGCGCCCGTTGCCAAATCTGCTGGTCCAGTTGATCGACCAGCGGGTCGAACTGGGGCAACTCGACCGCGTTGTTGCCCTGTTCATGCTTGCGAAACAGAAACAGGTACGTCTCGTTCTGAGGGCGGTGGCGGTGAAAAAACAGCTCGTCCTTGGACCGGATCAAGCTCGCCAGTTGTTCATCTGTGGCCGCGCCGCCGGCGCGGCTGGCATCGGCCAGCAGGGCGCCGGCCAACTGGCGAGCGATCGCTCGATAGCCGGCCGGACTGGGCAACAACCCATCGCCGGTGAACTGCTCGCACGTCACCGCGACAACCGGGACACCCAACTGCTTGCCGACGCGGTCGACCGCCGCCGAACAGGCCGCAATCCAGTCCGCGTAGCCCGGGGTGCGGATACCGGGCAGGGCAAATGGTTGCATCAGGATCACTCGCCGCTGGCGGTCGAGCATCGACTTGGCCAAGCGGTGCAGGCCCGGTTCAAACCGCTCCACCGCAGCAGCGCCGTTGCTCGCCTCGGCAAAACCGTAGGCGATCAACACCACGCTTGGAGCGGCCAGGTCGAGGTCGCGGTGCAGACGCTCAAAACCTTTTTCGGGATCGGTCTCAAACACCTTGCGAGCGAAACCGTGAACGTCGTCGCCGGACCACCCGAGATTCCGCAGCCGTAGTTTCCAGTCGGGCCGCCGGCCTTGCAATTCCGCTTCCAGCGCTGGCACCGCTTGCATCCGCTCGATAAACGTGCCTCCGACCAGCGCCAGCGTATCGCCCGGCTGGAGCAACGGTTGATCGGCAACGGCAGACCCTCGCCCGCTGATGCACAGCAAGGCGACGGCAATGAACAGCAAACGCGACATCGGCAAGATTCTCCGGCACAGGGGACGAAACACCGCTCAGGATACACCAGCGAGGCGAGAAAACCAGCCAGAGAGGCAACCGGCGCCACTGCTGCTCCGGCACGTTATCATGCTGTTTGTCGCTTCCCCGTTGTGCCGCCATCTTTCGTCCGCAAGCCGTAGCCATGCCGATCCATTCCCAATCGCTGCACCCGTCGAGCTTTCATCGTATTTTCACCGCGGCAATTACCGCCTGCTGGACCGCGCTGCTCGCTGTCGCCGCATGGGTTCCCGGCATTCCAGTGGCCGCGGGCGAATACAACGCGGTGCTGGAGATTGGCGACCCAGCGCCGCAGTGGATGGATTTACAAGGCGTCGATGGTCAAACGCATCGCTGGGCCGACCTGGCCGAAACCCGCTGCGTCGTCGTCGCCTTCACCTGCAACTCCTGCCCCTACGCCCGCGATGTCGAAGATCGGCTGATCGAGCTGGCGCAGGAGTTTCCGGCCTCGGCGTTCAAGTTGGTGGCGATCAACGTCAACTTGATCGAGGACGATCTGCTGCCGGCGATGAAGGCCCGCGCTCAGGAGAAAGGCTTCCCGTTTCCCTACTTGCATGATCCAACTCAGCAAATTGCTAAGGATTATGGCGCGATCCGGACGCCAGAGTTCTTCGTGCTCAGCGGCGATGGCAAGGTCGCCTACATGGGAGCGCTGGATGACAGCCCCGATGGCAAAGCCGTGACGAAACGCTACGTCGCCGATGCGGTGCGAGCGGTCTTGTCCGGCGACACGCCGCAGGTCGCCGAGACGTTGCCGATCGGCTGCCGGATTCGATTCAACCGCAGCCGAAGATGAGCCGCGGTGGCGCCGTCAATGGCTCACCAACTCAGACGCGGATCGTCGGCGGCCAGCTTTCCGGGTGGCCGAACCGCCTTACCCGGTCGCTTAACGAGCTCATCGCCCAATTCATCACGAGCCCGCTCGCCAGCAGCGATCAGTTCGGCAACCACCTCAGGGTATTGGTCCGAAACATCGGTGGTCTCGCCCACGTCGTTGGCCAGATCGAACAGCGACAGTTCAATGCGTGTCTGTTGGTAGGGCACCGGTTTCCCGTCACGGCCTCCGCCGCTTCCAGCCAGCGTTCGGTAAGGGTGAGGGAAATGCAGTTTCCACCGCTGCGTCCGCACGGCGTGCAGGCCGCCAGGAGCGTAGAAGCAGTGCAGGTAATCGTGCGGCGTGGCAGCCGCTTTGTCGAACATCAGCGGCGCGATGTCTTTGCCATCAATCGGATGCGCGGGTAACTCGGCGCCGATCAGTCTGGCGAGCGTCGGCAACAGATCGATCGTCGAGCAAAGACTGTCGCTTGTCGTGCCTGCGGGGATTCTGCCCTTCCACTGCATCAGTGCGGGGACACGGCAACCGCCTTCGAACATCGTCCCTTTGCCCTCGCGCAGCGGTCCAGCCGACCCAGCGTGGTCGCCGTAGGAAAGCCAGGGGCCGTTATCGCTAGTAAAAATCACCAGCGTCTGTTCGTCGAGTTCCAGTTCCTCCAACGTCCGCAGGATCTCACCGACCGACCAATCGACTTCCATCACCGCATCGCCGAACAGGCCCGCGCCGCTCGTGCCCTCGAACTCTGGGGAGACATACAGCGGCACGTGGACCATTGGGTGCGGCAAATAGACGAAAAACGGCACGTCCGCGGACTGGCGAATGAAGTCGGTCGTCAGCTTGGTGAACTGGCGAGTCATCTGCTTTTGGTCGTCCGGCTGGACATTTGGATTGACCACCGTGACTTCGCCCGCCGCGTCGCTGCGCAGCATCGGCAGTGGCGGCCAACTCGATCGAGCAGCGGGATTGCGTTGCAGCCGCGCTACATTCTCCGGGTGCAGCGGCCACATGTCGTTGCTGTAAGGGATACCGAAATAGGTATCAAACCCGTGGCTGGTCGGCAAAAACCGGGGGTGGTGACCGAGGTGCCACTTGCCAAAGCAGGCGGTGGCGTAGCCCTGAGATTTGAACATCTCGGCAAGCGTCAACTCCTCATCCGCGATCCCGATTTCGCTGTTCGGCCCGAGCGCCCCTTGAATCCCGATCCGCTGATGGTAGCAGCCGGTCATCAACGCGGCGCGCGACGCGGAGCAGACGGCTGAGGAGACCACGAAATCGGTGAAGCGTCGCCCGTTGGCAGCCATTTGGTCGAGGTTCGGCGTCGGGTAGGCCGTGGCTCCGAAGGGGCCGATGTCCCCGTATCCCATGTCGTCGATGAAGATGATCACGACGTTGGGCAGTGCTTGTTCCTGGGCCGAAGTGCCCGCTGGCAGAGCCAGGCCCGCAACCAGCATGAGTGTGGCGATCATGGCGATACGGCAGGCAGAAACGAGCCAGCGGGAGTCAGACAGCATCATCGCACCTGGAAAGTCAGCAGGGTGAGGCGAGTCAGTCAGTGAGCTCGTCGCCCAAATCGTCATCGACCACGTCTTCGACATCATCGATGTCTTCTAAATCTTCGTCCGCATCGCTGACGCCTGTGCCGCTGAGCCCGAACTCGGCGCTGATTTCGTCCTCGATCTCGATCTCATAATCGTCTTCGAGTTCTTCCTCGAAGTCGTCATCAAAGTCGTCATCGAAATCATCATCGTCGATGTCGTCGAAATCTTCGAACTCGTCCTCGCCACCGTCATCGGGCGTCGTTTCCGCGTCGCTGAACTCTTCTTCGTCGTCCTCAAAGCCGGACAATTCCGCGTTTGAGCCCCCAATCGTCGGATCGATCGGATCCAGCGGCAACCCGCAAGGCCCCTTCGTGTCATCGATCAAGGGGCGGACGGCAAGTGCGGAAAGATGGCTCATGGTCACGGGTCGGCTGGGTCTGAAAGGGAAGCGAGATGTCAGCGGGAGCCGGCGTGCGGTCTCGCAGAGAGTCGGAACTGTGAACAAGCGCAGCGGCAGAGTCAAGCGTCAAGATAGTCGAAAACAGCCGACAAGTTTAGCCGAGTCGCAGCGGCCCGTTTCAAACTGGGCGGATTGCGGGGCGGGCCGGGAGTTTGCCGGCCGATCGCTTTTTTTCGATCCTAACGCCGGGGCCGGGCCGATTGGAACGGGTGGCAATGGATGTGCTGAATCATCCCCTCTACTTGACCTATCGCCGCCGATGGGCTTCCCGCTATGGAACTGCTATGAACGTCGCCTCCTCCGGTGGCGCGGCCACCACCAAGGCTCAAACCTGCCGTCACGAGAGAAAATCGGTGCTGCGACTCTGCCTACTCGCCCTGCTGGCTGGGGCTCTGCTCTCCGGGTGCTCGCACCACCGCTACGCGCACATCCTCAAGGATGATGCGGGCGACATGGTCGGCAGCCACGACGCCGGCGCGGCGGTCTGGAACCCGCTGGTCGACGAAGCCGTCGCACGGATCCTGTCGCGCTGCCCGCCCAAAGTCCAGCAGGTCGGCTTTGCGCCAGGCGGCGAAATCGACCCGGCCACCGGCTTGCCGCTGCAAATGCCACTGGACGTCGCCGCCGGCACGCCCGGCGTCTCGACGGTCTGCTTCGTCGGCATCGAGAACAAGAGCGCCGAAGAGATGAACGATTTCAAAGATCAGCTCTACGAGCGGATCGATTCGGAGATCAACGGCGCGCCGCATTTCCGCAGCGTCAGCCGGCGGATGGTCGACGCGGCACTGCTGGAAACGCGGCTCCGCCCCGACGCGTTGTTCTTGCCAGGCAATCGCGATCTGTTCGCCGCCTCGCTCGGTCGCCAGGGGATGCCGATCGACACGTTGATGTACGCCACCATCACCAGCGGAACCACCGATCGCAACAATTCAACGCAGCGTGACTACCTGCTGACGCTTGAAATGGTCAACCTGCACAACGGCGAGTATGTGAAGGAATCGGCGAAGATTCGCAAGGGTTACCACAAGACACGGGCGGGCAAGTGGTGGAATTTTGGACTCGGCCAGGGCGACGGTTGATCCCGCTCACCGCCCGCTGCAGCGCTGACCGTCGTGCGGAAATTGGCCCATCACACTGCCCGGCGTTTGGGGCGGCGCTGATTTGCCTGCTGCTGATCCCCCTGGGCAGCGGCTGTGCAATGGTCGCTCGCGACATCCAGCGCGGGCGGTCGGCCTACCATCTCGGCGACTTTCAGACCGCGCAGGCAAGTCTGAAAAAGGCAGCCGATGCCAAGTCACCCGCCGCGCTGCCGGCACGGCTGGACTTGGCGATGGCCCAATTTGCCAGTGGCCAAACCGCAGCGGCGATCGAGTCGTTGCGCTCGCTGCGAGACGATTTCGACAACATCCCCGCCATCTCACCGGCGCAAGAAGTTGCCTCGATCGTCACCGACGACACCGTGCGGCAATATCGGCCGGCCGGTTATGAGCAAGTGATGGTGCGCTCGATGTTGTCGCTCTGCAGCCTCGCAGCCGGCGATGGCGACGCCGAAAGCTATGCCCTGCAAGCGCAAATGCATCAGGCCGAACTGGCCCGACAAGCTGAGAGCCGTGGGCTGACCGGGGCGACCGACGTTTACCAACCGCTGGCACTGGCGCCGTATCTCCGCGGGGTGCTGCGCGAAGCGACGCTGCATGATTACGACGACGCGGTGCGGGCCTATCAATTGGTCAGTCACCTGCAGCCCGCCTTTGCACCGGCGCAGGCCGACATCGAGCGGGCCACCAACGGCCGGCACAGCGCTCCGGGGCATGGCGTGCTGTACATCATCGCCTTGGTGGGCCGCGGCCCGGTGCTGCAGGAGCAACCGGCTGAGGTGACCACCGCCGCGCTGCAGATCGCCACGCAGGTTTATTCGCTGGCCGAGAACGATCGCATGATGCTGCCGAATTTGGTCAGCGTCAAAGTGCCCAAGGTGGTTGTCCCCCATTCGCCTGCTGCCGCGCTGTCGCTCGATAGTTCGGGCGTCTGGCTGGGAGCGACTCAGCCGTTGGTCGACATTGGCCAGATGGCGGCTCGTCAAAGTGAGGCCGAAATGCCCTGGACGCTGGCCCGCGCGGTGGTGCGTCGCGTGACCAAGGAGGTCGCGGTGACTCAGGCCACGCGCACGGCTGGGCTCAACGGACTCAGCGGCGAAGTGGCGCGGTTTGCGGGTGTCAACGTGTGGTCGCTGACGGAGAGTGCCGACACGCGGTGCTGGGGATTATTGCCACGCGAGATCCAGGTGCTGCGCGCCGAACTGCCCGCGGGGACACACAATCTCGGACTGACCGTCGTCGGCAACGCCGGCCAAAACGTCGGGCTCAAAAGCTATGCCGATGTGTCGATTGAGAATGGCCGCAACACGTACCTGACGGTCATCGCTGGCGACCGCCAGGCTCACATTGCTCTTTAATGCACCGTTGCAGCTTGAATGAGGGGCCGCCCGGCCGAGTTCTTCCGCCCATTGCGTGGTTGATCACGTTGGGTGTGGACGCTGACTGTCTGGGTGGCACGTCCCTGAGGTACGAAGGGCGTGCTGGGCAAAACTGCAGGATAACCACGAAATATCTCATCGCCGCGGTACCTGTTTCCGGTGACCACGCCCATCGCTGGGGCTCTGGGCGTGCCACCCAAAGCCATCACGATCCCGGCACGGGCCGCCACTCAGCCAGCAGTGGAATCCCCGGCTTTACCCAGACGCGACTCTCGCTATCTCAGAGCACGAACCTGCTGCGGCTTAGGACAAGCCGGTCAGCCGTCCGCTGCTGTCGCCAATCGATTCCGCCGGCGTGCCCATGATGTCGAGCATGCTGAGGAACAGGTTGCCCATCGGCGTGTCGGTCGGGTATTGCAATCGCCGCCCGGTCGTAATCTGGCCGCCGGCGCCGCCGGCCAACACGAGCGGCAGGTCGTGGTGCGTGTGGCGATTGCCATCGCCCAGGGCGCTGCCGTAGAGAATCATCGAGTTGTCCAGCAGCGTCCCTTCGCCGTCCTGGACCGCATCGAGTTTTTCCAGGAAGTAGGCGTACTGCTCGACCAGATAGTGATCGATCCGCGCGAGTTTCTCGACCGAGTCGGCTTCGTTGCGGTGATGGCTCAGCCCATGATGCGCTTCCTTCACGCCGATTTCGGTGTAGCTGCGATTGCCGCCGGCGTTGTCAAGCATGAACGTGGCGACGCGGGTCGAATCGGTCTGGAAGGCGACGACCATCAGGTCGAACATCAACCGCGCATGCTCGCGGAACGCTTCGACGCGGCCATAGGGGACATCCAAGTCGGGCAGCGCCGCGCGGTCCTCTTGTTCGGTCCGCTCGATCCGCTGTTCCAGTTCGCGAACGCCGCTGAAGTATTCGTCCAACTTACGGCGGTCGGTGTCGCCGACCTTGCTGATCAGCTTCTTAGCGTCTTGCGAGACGACGTCGAGGATGCTGCGGCGCACCAGGTTTTGCTCGCGCCGCTGATGCGTATCGCCGCTGCCGAACAGCCGCTCAAAGGCCAGGCGTGGAATCGTCTCCTTCGCCATCGGCTGGGTTTCGCTGCGCCAAGAGATATTCGACGAATAGGCACAGCTATAACCCGAGTCACAGCTCCCGGCATTGCGGCTGCCGGTCAGTCCCAGTTCGATCGAGGCCAGGCGCGTTTTCCCCTGGAGCTGCTGTGCGCAGACCTGGTCGACGGAGATCCCCAACTGCACGCGGCTGGACGTCTTGAGCGGCCGCGCCGAAGTCAAGAACGTGGCCGAGGCGCGAGCGTGGTCCCCGGCACCGTCTTGCTTGCCACGGCCATTGTCGTGCGCCAGCCCGTCGATCACGTTGATCTTCGATTTGAACGGAGACAGCGGAGCGAGTGTTTCGGAGAGTTGCCAGTCGCTGCCCGTCCCCTCGCAGTTCCACTTTGGCTGGATCACACCATTGGGGACAAACAGGAATGCCATCCGCACCGGCCGCTGCTCAGCCGTGGGCGCCGAGGCGTAGGCGCTGCGGGCCAGCGGCGACATCGCTTCGAGAAACGGCAAGCCCATCGCCGCACCGGCACCGCGGAGCAGCGTCCGCCGTTTCAACTGTCGATCCATCACGCTGGCTCCGGAGCTAGGCTGAGGAGAGTTAGTTTGAGTCATAATTGGCTCCTGGTTCGACCTGAAAGTACTGAAACGGACGGCTCGCCACGACCTGTTTGATCACGTCGGCTAACCGGTAATCGTCGGCGCTACAAGCGCCTGCAACTTGCTCGGTAACACACCGGTCGGCCGGTGAAAGTTCGCGGCCCAGTGCAAAGGCGAGTAATTTCTCGGTCACCGTAGCTGCAAACTGGGTCGATTCGGTGTTTCGCAAAATCTCAGCGAGTTGTTTACCACCGTCGAAGGACCGACCGCCAGGCAGTTCACCCGCCGCGTCAACGGGCTCATCTCCTCGGTATCGACCGATGGCGTCGAAGTCCTCAAATCCAAAGCCGAGTTGGTCCATCACGCGGTGGCACGACGCACACGAAGGGTTGGCACGGTGGATCGCGAGTTGTTCGCGCATCGACACTGCGGACGAAGCGGCGTCGCTTTCTTCGAGCAGCGGTACATTGGCCGGTGGGTCCGGCGGCGGCGTGCCCAGCACGCTCTCTAAAATCCATTTGCCGCGCATCACGGGACTGGTCCGCGTCGGGTAACTGGTCAGCGTCAACACGCTGGCGTGGGTCAAAATGCCGCGGCGCGGCGTGTCGCTCAGCGACACGCGGTAGAATTCGTCGTCCTGCCAAGCGTCGTTCCATGGCAGGCCATAAAAATCGGCCAACCGGCGATCGACGAAGGTAAAATCGGCACCGAGCAGTTCACCCACGGGCAGGTTCTCACGAACGGCATGAGCGAACAGACGCTGTGTCTCCATCGCCATCGAACGCGCCAGCGCGTCGTCATATTGTGGGAACGCGTCCGGGTCGCGGGAAATGCCCTCGAGGTTCCTCAGCCCGAGCCACTGCGAAGCGAACTGCTCGCTGAGCGAATCGGAGCGGCTGTCGCGGAGCATCCGGTCGACCTGGGCTTCGAGCACCTTGGGGTCACCCAATTTATTTTGCTTGGCCAGCTTCAGCAGTTCATCGTCCGGCATGCTGCTCCAGAGGAAGTACGACAACCGGCTGGCGAGCTGATAATCGTTCAGGCGGAACTCACCTTGCGCATCCGGTTGGGCATCGGGAGCGGGCAATTCGACTCGGAACAGAAATTGGGGCGAGACCAAGATCGCCGTGATCGCATCTTGCAGGCCGCGATAATAGGACCCGCCGCGATCGGTCGCCGCCTTCACAAGGCTGGCGTAGCGCTCGACGGTCTCGGCGTCGACCGGGCCGCGGAACGCCCGCTGCATCAGCGGTTCCAGGCACTCTTTGGCGGCTTTTTCCACGTCGACGTAGGAGTTGCCGCGGCGGTTGGCGACTCGGCGGACGATCTTCGCTTGGCTCGGCGGTAAGACCTCTTTAGGAAAGTTGGTGGGTCCATCGAGGTTCAACTTGCGGAATACAAACGCCATCTGCTTCCAGTCGCCCTTGCGATCGATTTCCAGCGATTTTTCGAACTGCTCGCGTCCAGCGGCGATCGCGGCTTCATCCAATCGCGCCAGGTGCGCAAACACCGGCAACTCGCTGACGTTCTCAGGCACGGCATCGATCACGCCGATCAGCAGTCGCGTGGTGCCCGCGGGAAACTCATGGTTGAACGTCGCCGAATGGCTGCCACCGCCATCGGCTGAGTTGAACGCGCCGCTGAAAATCGCCTGGCCGTCGGCGTTGTAGATCGCAAACGCTTGCGGTGAGCGTTCCGCGTGAGCTGCCGAACCCGAGATGCGCACGCGGTAGGCGCCGGCTGTTTCCAGTTCGAACTCCATCCAGCCAAAGGAATCTTCGGTGAACAGGCGGCCGTAGAACGATTCGGTAAAACCTTCACCGACAATCGCGAACCGCTCCCCGCTGATTTCGATCGATTCCTTTTTCATCGATTCGGGATCGAGCAGGACAGTTGTCGCAACGCGTTCAGCGGCATCGAGGTATTTTTCCAGCAACATCGGCGGCATCGCCAACACATCGGCGTTGTTGTCAAAGCCGCCGCCGACTTCATCCGAAGGGAAATCGCTCGTCAGATCGATTTCCATTCCGAACAATTCGCGAATCGTGCGGTTGTATTCAACGCGGTTGAGCCGACGTGCGGTCACCCGACCCGCCTTCGGGTTCAGGTCGCAGGTAACGTTGTAGACCGCGTGATCGATCGCGTCGCCCAACTGCCGCCGCTGCGCATCGGTCGGCAGCGGAGCGTCGTCGGGCGGCATGGCGCCAAAGCGGATCATCTGCAGCACATGGCTCCAGAGTTCCGCATTTTCCTCAGCGTGCTTCAGACTCTCAAATGGCGAGAGGTCGATCTCCGCTTCCTGATAGTCGGCATTGTGGCACTCAATGCAGAACTCCTGCAGCAGCGGCCAGCCGCTGGTCTGCCACTGGGCGACGCGATCGTCTTCCTGGCCAAGACCGGGACGTGCTGGCGATAAAAAAGCCAAAACAAGTAGCAACGCTGAGATGCGATGGGCTCGCAGCATGAAAACAACCAGATCGGGGTCGAGGCAAGGATCTGATCCAACAGCGAAGCCGGATCAGCCGAAAGGTGGGAAAGTGTGAGGTGGGGATCGCCGAGGCGAGTTCAGTTAAGCCTAACGAGGCCGCCGCCGCAATTCAACTCATGCGCTGCGACACGGCCCTGATCAGCCCCACTTTTGCTCTGCCGCAAGTGGCAAAAGCGCCTCCGCCCGTCAGCTCACCGCATCCGGACCAGTCACCGGCACTGGAGCATCTGCGTGCCAACTGTCCTAGCTAAGCCGGCGCGGGCCCAACCGGGTACGACCTCCATTGGATCGGCAATTTTTGAGTTGACATTCAGTATCAATGTGGGGATCGAGGCCGAAGACACTGGAAAACGGGTGATTCAAACGCCATAATCAGGCAAGGTGAGCTATATCTTGGCCTAATAACGGAGTAGTAATCGCATGATCAAGCAGTGTGACGGCGCGGAAATTTGCACCCGGGCGTCGGCAGCTCTGGCCTCCAGTCCGATTCAGGAGCTGCGCGGTCTGCACGTCCGCAACGACAGCGGGATGTTGAAGGTCTCAGGAACCGTTGCCAGCTTCTATCACAAGCAGGTCGCGCTGGAGACGGTCCGCAGCGTCGCTCGTGGAATGCAAATCGAGAACGGGGTTTATGTGCGGCCCATGAGATAACTCCGAGCACGGGAGCCGGGCTCGGCAGCTTTTAAAAATCCGCGCTCGGCTCTGGCAGGTCAGGCTATCCATACTAGGATGAGGCTGAACCCGTCCTGCCCTCTGTTGCAGTCGATCCCGATGTCAGAAGTTTTGCCGACAATCTGCCGCGTCTTTCAGCGGTTCCACCTGCGATCCGCTGTGCTGGCTGCTGTCACGACCGGCCTGGCCACACCGTGCTTACTGATCGCTGCCGACCAGGCGGTGACGACCGCCGATCCCCCAGCGGCTGCGGCGCCGACGGATGCAACGCCCGCCGCTGCCGACCCGCTGGCAGCCGATCCGCTGGCGAAGTTGCAGCACGATGCGGTCGAGGCGGGACGCGCCGACTGGGGCCACTGGGGCTCTTCGCCCAACCAGTACGCAAGCTGGAACAATCACAGCAACCGCTTGATTCCGATGTATACCTTCGGGATCACGCTCGAAGAGCTGCGAAAAGCAGGCAGCGCCTATGGGAGCGAGCAGCGCTTGCAGCAACTCTACGGCCGCGTGCCGGAAGAGACGCTTCATCCCGATGCCACGTATTTCGACCAAACCGATGTGTTTCGTTTGCAGCAGCAGGCGATCCGCAGCGGCAAACGCCAGGTGATTCTCGTCGTGTTTGACGGGATGGACTGGACCACAACCTATGCTGCGGCGCTGTATCAAAGCGGAAAGGTTGGCTACACCGAAGGCCGTGGCACGGGACTGGTGCTGCAGGATTACCGCGGCGTGGAGACCGATTTTGGCTACTTTGTTACCTCGCCCCTGCTGGGCAACGTGGGCGACGACGTCGATGCGCAAACCGTCACCGGCGGCGATCAACCCGCGACCGGCGGGTATGATCCGCGGCGCGGTGGGCGTTTCCCCTGGGAACCGGCGCGGTCGATCAATTACCTGATGGGGCTGGACCGCTCGCGCCCGCACACGGTCACCGATTCCGCTTCCTCCGCCGTCTCGATGACCGCTGGCATCAAAACCTACAACGCGGCGATCAATGTCGACGTGCACGGGAATCAGGTGGAGACGATCGCTCACCAGGTGCAGCGCGATCATCAGATGGCGATCGGCGTGGTCACCAGCGTTCCGTTCAGCCATGCGACACCGGCGGCAGCCTATGCTCACAACGTGACCCGTAAGGATTACCAGGACTTGACGCGCGACCTGATCGGTCTGCCGTCGGTCGCCCATCGCAATGAACCGCTTCCCGGTGTCGATGTCTTACTGGGCGCGGGCTGGGGAGAGACGAAGCGGACCGACAGCGGCCAGGGAGTGAACTTCGTCCCCGGAACGGTGTACTACGACACATCTGATTTGGAACGGGTGTCGCTGCAGCAAGGTGGCCCGTACGTCGTCGTCGAGCGGACCGCCGGTGCCAGCGGGTCGGAGCTCCTGAAACGTGCGGCCCGCGAAGCGATCGATCGCCAGGCGCGACTGCTCGGGGCCTTCGGCGCCCCCGGCGGAAACCTGCCCTATGCCACCGCCAATGGCGACTTCACGCCGACGATCGATCCGCAAGGACACCGGAAATACACCGCGGCCGATATCAGCGAGAATCCTACACTGGCGGAAATGGCGCTCGCCGCACTCGATGTTTTGGCTGAAAATCCCAACGGATTCTGGATGCTGCTCGAAGCCGGAGACGTGGACTGGGCCAATCACGCCAACAATCTCGACAATTCCATCGGGGCGACGCTCAGCGGTGACGCTGCCGTGGCCGCTGTGTTCGACTGGATTGAAAAACGCGACGCCTGGGACGAAACCGCGGTGATCGTGACGGCGGATCACGGCCATTATCTGGTGCTCAAGGATCCGGCGACGATTGCCGCCGCCGGCGCCGCCGCCCGCAGTGAGCAGGTCGCGGCGGCGGACGCCACGGTGAGCCAGAATCCGTTGGCGGTCGAGGGCACGATGGTCGATGAAGGCCGATCAGCCGGGGCCCAGTAACGCGCTGTGGTAGCGGTCAGCGTTTGTTCCCGCTACCTTACCGCCCCGCACCGGCACGCGACGTGCAAAGGCTGACCTGCAACGGCTAAAGCGTTGATCAGCGACGGCAGGCCGCGCTGCGCGACGGCAAACGCCTGATCGCTAATTGTCGACCTGATCTGGCGTTGCCCTGGTTCGGTGGTTTTCACCTCTCGCGGTTCTCCATGAGTCTGATTTCGATGCCGCCCTCTTCTGCGTCTACCCACGACTGGCCATCAGACGAACTGCCTGCGGGCGGTTCGCCGGCCGCTGCGACCGATGTGGCATCTGGTCCGGAAGAGGAAGAGAGCATTGAGGAGAAGCTCGAACGCTGCCAGAACATTATCGAGCACCGATTCAAGGATGTGTCGCTGCTGCATGCAGCGCTGACCCATGCTTCCGGCGCGATGCACCGGCTGGCCAACAACGAGCGGCTAGAGTTTCTCGGCGACAGCGTGCTGGGGATGGTGGTCTGCGAGTGGCTGTATCAGGAATATCCCGAGTACAGTGAAGGCGACCTGACGAAGATCAAGTCCTCGGTGGTCAGCCGCCGTTCGTGCGGGAAAGTCGCCATCGAGTTGGGATTGGAGCCGTGCTTGATCGTCGGCAAGGGGATCCATCGCGGGCGTAGTTTTCCGCGCTCGCTGGTCAGTGACGTTTTTGAAGCGATCATTGCGGCGATCTATCTCGACGCCGGCTTGGACGTCGTGCGGACACGTCTGAAAAAATGGCTCGCCGCTGAAGTCCGCGGCGCCGTCGAGGGCCGGGGCAGCGGCAATTATAAATCGCTGTTGCAGCAATATGCCCAGCGGGAGCGCGCCAGCACACCGTTTTATCGCTTGGTCAGCGAAGCCGGGCCGGACCACCGCAAGCGGTTTCGCGTCGTCGCCGTGATCGCTGGCGAAGAGTTCTTACCGGCCTGGGGGAACAACAAGAAAGATGCCGAACAGCACGCCGCGGCCAATGCGTTGGCGGTGCTGCACCATGAGCCGCCGCCGTTCGAATGATTCCCTGCGCTTCTATTCGTTGATGAAGTCGATCAGCATCCGCAGGCGGCTGAGTTGACGGCGGTCGAAATGGAAGCTGAGCCGCGACAGGTGGGCGATTTCCGGCTCACCCCGTTCGGCCTCCAACGCCCCGGTCTGCTCGAACTTGCCATCGACAACGATGTCAAAGAACTTGTGGTTGATTTCGTCGAGCCGCTGTTCGCTGAGCGGTTCCTTGAGTCGCAGGACCAGTTGGTTCTGCACGTAACGGCTGGAGTGATAGACGCGGTAAAAACGCAGGACCTCTTCGACCGCTTCCTCGACCGAGTCGGTGATCTTGTACAGCCGAACGTCTTCCGGGCTGATCAAACGCTCTTGGTTGAGGTGCCGCTCAAAGAACTCACCGAGGTCTCTCCAGTAGCAACCGCCGGGACGATCGAGCAGCACCACGGGCATCATTGTCTGTTTGCCGGTCTGCAGCAGCGTCAGCGTTTCGAGTGTTTCATCGAGCGTGCCGAAGCCGCCGGGGCAACAGGCCACCGCGCTGCACTCTTTGACGAACATCAACTTGCGGGTGAAGAAGTACTTCAGCGTGACCAGTTTGGGGTCGCCTTCGATGTACTCATTGGAATGTTGCTCGAAGGGCAGCATGATGTTCAACCCCATCGAAGCTTCACGGCCAGCTCCCTTATGACCGGCTTCCATGATGCCACCACCGGCTCCGGTAACCACCATCCAGCCGTGCTTGGCCATCTCGTGGGAGAGCAGCTCAGCGGCGCGGTAATCGGGGTGCTCGGGGCTGGTGCGGGCCGAACCGAACAAGGTCAGTTTGCGGCGGCGGCGATAGGGCCGAAACACCTTGAAGGCATACCGCAGTTCACGCAGCGTGCGCGACAGGATCTTCAGGTCGCCGCGAGCTGTCTGATCGGCTTCCAGTCGCGCGATCGTGTCGCGCAACATCTCGTACAGATCTTCGTTCTTGGACTCCCGTGAGTCATTGGGCGAGACCGGCTCGTCGGCCGGCTGCGGACGCTGCAGTTCGTCGTCGCCAATCGCCTCACTCGGTAGATCCTCCGGCAAAGGTGCGTGTAGGTCCATGAAAAGGTTCGGTCCGCGCGAGGGATAGCCCGGGCCGACCGGCTACTCCACCGGCCGCTGCCCGCAAACAGCAAAGGCGTCAATAACGGTGAGCTGCGTCAGCAACCCGTGTTCCACGAAGATGGTCGTTGGCAGATCGTAGCCCACTGTGGCAGCATCGGTAAACCAGTGGCCGCCGCCGCGGGCGCCGAGGGCGCTGAGAAAGGTGTGCGGATGCCGGGCGTTCAAGCCGCCTCTGAATTGGTACATTCTGCGTTTCTCGACAGCTTCATCATTCCTCTCGCCGATTCAAGCCGGACCGATTCATGACGATTCGCCCGATCCAGAAGTTACTGGTCGCCAACCGCAGTGAAATTGCGACCCGCGTTTTCCGCAGCGCCACCGAACTCGGCATTCGCACCGTCGCGATCTACTCGCACGAAGACCGTTACGCCCTGCACCGCTTCAAGGCCGACGAGGCGTACCAGATCGGCAAGCCGGGCGAGCCGATTCGCAGCTACCTGGACATTCCGGCGATCGTGGCGATCTGCAAATTGCACGGCGTCGATGCGGTCCACCCCGGTTACGGGTTTCTGTCAGAAAATCCTGAGTTCGCGCTGGCGCTGGAGCAGGCCGGTATCCGCTTCGTCGGGCCGAGCGTCGCGGCCCTGCGCTCGCTGGGCGACAAGACCCAGGCGCGCGACCTGGCCAAGGTGGCTGGTGTGCCGGTGCTCGGCGGCACCGAAGGGGCGATCACCAACGTCGATGACGCGATCAACGTCGCCCAGACGCTCGGCTTTCCAGTGATCCTCAAGGCTGCCAAGGGCGGCGGCGGGCGCGGGATGCGAGTGGTCGAGCGGGCGGAAGATCTGCCGCTGGCGCTCGAACAGGCGCAGCGTGAATCGTTCACCGCGTTTGGCAGCGATGAAGTGTTCATCGAAAAGTTCGTCAAACGCGCCCGGCACATCGAAGTGCAACTGCTCGGCGACTCGCACGGTGGGCTGGTGCACCTGTACGAACGCGACTGCAGCGTCCAGCGGCGGCACCAAAAAGTGGTCGAAATCGCGCCCGCTCCCAACCTGCCGGCCAGCGTCCGCGATCAACTCTGCGAGTCGGCGCTGAAGATCGGTCGTCAAACCGATTACGACAACGCCGGCACCGTCGAATTTCTGTACGACGTCGATGCCCAGCGGTACTACTTCATCGAAGTCAACCCGCGGATTCAGGTCGAGCACACCGTGACGGAGGAAGTCACCGGGATCGACCTGGTTCGCACCCAAATCTTGGTCGCGATGGGGCACGCGCTGGGAGATGAAATCGTCGGCATGCCGGCTCAGTCCGAGATCCGCACCTCTGGGTTTGCGATCCAGTGCCGGGTGACGACCGAAGATCCGAGCAACCAATTTCGGCCCGATTATGGACGGATCAGCCACTACCGTTCCGCGGCCGGTCTGGGGATTCGGCTCGATGCGGGCAGCGCCTTCAGCGGCGCGGTGGTCAATCCGTTCTACGATTCGATGCTCGTCAAGGTCACCGCCCGCGGCCGCTCGCTCAAGGAAGCCTCGGCGCGAATGGATCGCTGCCTGCGCGAGTTCCGCATCCGTGGCGTGAAGACAAACATTCCGTTCTTGGTCGGCTTGGTCAATCATGGCACCTTCTTAGCCGGCGAAGCGACGACGCGGATGATCGATCAGACGCCGGAGTTGTTCGAGTTGCCGATTCGCCGCGACCGCGCGACGAAGGTGCTTAAGTTCTTGGCCGAAACGATCGTCAACGGCAATGAACTCGTCGTCGGCCGCCCCCCCGCGGTCCGGGTTGAGCCAGCACCGGTCCCCGAATATCCGGCTCTGACCGCACCGCCGGCCGGCAGCCGCGATCGCTGGAAAAAAGAGGGCATCGATGGCTTGGTGAAGTGGATCAACTCGCAACCCTCGCTGCTGCTGACCGACACCACGATGCGCGACGCGCACCAGTCGCTGTTGGCCACCCGGCTGCGGACCGCCGACATGCTGCACATCGCCCCGGCCTACGCCCACCATGCGGCGGAACTGTTTTCAATCGAGATGTGGGGCGGTGCGACGTTCGATACCAGCATGCGGTTCCTCAAGGAGTGCCCCTGGCAGCGACTGGCCGATCTGCGGCAAGCGATCCCCAACATCCTGTTCCAGATGCTGCTGCGGGCCAGCAACGCGGTCGGTTACACGAACTATCCCGACAACGTCGTGCAGCTCTTCGTGCGCGAGGCGGCCGCGGCGGGCATGGACGTCTTCCGTGTGTTCGATGCGCTCAACTGGGTTCCGAACATGCGGGTGGCGATGGATGCGGTAATCGATGCGGGGGGAATCTGCGAAGCGGCGATCTGCTACAGCGGCGACCTGCAGAATCCCAATCGCACGAAGTACAACTTGAAGTACTACGTGTCGCTGGCCAAAGAGCTCGAGAAGATGGGAGCCCATTTGCTGGCGATCAAGGATATGGCCGGGCTCTGCAAGCCGCGCGCGGCGAAGATGCTCGTCAAAGCGCTCCGCGACGAAATCTCGATTCCGATTCACTTCCACACCCACGACACGGCCGGCACCCAGATCGCGTCGATTCTCGCCGCCGCCGACGAAGGGCTGCAGATCGCCGATGCCGCGCTGGCACCGCTTTCGGGCGGCACCTCGCAGGTCAACCTCAACACGCTGGTTGAGGCACTCCGGTTCACCGAGCGCGAGAGCGGGCTGCAGACCGATCGGCTGACCGAACTGGCCAATTACTGGCAGGCGGTCCGCGAGTTCTACTTGCCGTTTGAAAGCCTGACCCTACCGGCGACAGGCGATCTGTATGAGCACGAAATGCCGGGCGGCCAGTACACCAACTTGTTCCAGCAAGCACGGGCGCTGGGCTTGGCCGACCGCTGGGCCGAGGTCTGCAAGATGTACGCGGAGGTCAATCAGATGCTCGGCGACATCGTTAAAGTCACGCCGACGAGCAAGTCGGTGGGCGACCTGGCGCTGTTCATGATCGCCGGCGACCTGAGCGTCGAAGAGGTGCTGCGCGGCGACAAACCGATCGCGTTCCCGGCCTCAGTGATCGACTTGGTGGCCGGACGCATGGGACAACCACCGGGTGGATTCCCGCCGCGGGTGATGGAAGTCATCCTGGGGCAAGAAAAGCCGCTGACCGGTCGCCCCGGCGAGACGATGCCGCCTGCGGACATCGACGCGGCCCGCGAGAAAGCTTCAGAACATCTCGACCACGAGGCCACGGATGCGCAAACCGCGTCGTTCCTGCTCTATCCCAAGGTCTACACCGACTTCGTCAAGTACGTCAAAGAGTACGGCGAGGTCAGCCCGCTGCCGACGCCCAACTTCTTCTATGGCCAACAGCCGGGCGACGAGATCGCGGTCGACATCGAGCCCGGCAAACGGTTGATCATCAAGTACTTGGCTACCGGCAGCGCTCACCCGGATGGGAGCCGTACGGTGTTCTTCGAGCTCAATGGCCAACCGCGCGAGATCACGGTCATCGATCGTTCGCTCGAGCCCGAGTCCGCCGCCGCGGTGAAAGCGGATCCCGACGATCCGCTGCAGGTCGGCGCTTCGATGCCGGGCATGGTGATCAACGTCGCCGTCAAGGAAGGCGACAAGGTCAAGGCTGGGCAGAAGCTGATGGTACTGGAGGCGATGAAGATGGAAACCACCATCAACGCCCCGCAAAGCGGCACCGTCCGCCGGATCACGGCCCAGGCCGGGACGCAGGTCGCCGCCGGTGACCTGTTGGTCACGCTGGAAACCTGAGTTTGGATTTGCGGCGGGATCACTCCGCCGTTTGACCGGCTTGCAGAACCTTGCGAAGCACAGGTGCAAAGATCTCGGCTTGACGCATGAAGCCGAGGTCGTTGGCGTGCGAAGCGTCGGTCGCCCCTTCGGTGTCGTCGCCATACAAGCCATCGCCGGAGATGTAATGTAAGCCTGTAATGCCCTCGGCCTGCAGGCTCTCATAGGCGGCGCGGAGAGCAGCATGGTTGTTGTCATGGAACTTCTCTTTGGCCGGGGTGATCCAGCTATTGGTAAACCGCCGATCTTCGACCAGCACGATCGGCGTCTCTGGCTTGGCCCCGCGTAACTGCTTGACCAACGGCACGCACTTGGCCGCTACGTCGGCCGGACCCATATTTGGCAAGCAGTCGATCACGTACATCGCAGCGTCGATCTGGATCAAGTATTCACCCACCGCAGCGTCCATCCGGCCATTGCCCGAAAAGCCGAGGTTCACCACCGGCGTGTCCAACCAGCGGCCGAGGATCGCGGTGTGCACCATCCCGGGACGGCTGGCGCAGGCGCCATGCGTGATGCTCGTGCCATAAAACACGATCGGCTGCTCACGCGGTCCCAAGCCTTCAAAGCGACTGGCCGGATCGACGCCAACGCTCAACGACTCGACGCCGTTGTACAACGGCAGGTAGAGTGCGTACTCGCGAAAACCGGATTTGAGACCGCTGATCAGTTCGGTCTTGATTTCCTGCGCTGCGGGCCGAGAAACCTGCACCCACTTCCACTGCCCATCGGCGTCGCGGGCATACAGGTCGACGCCGCTGACACCGGTGGCCGGCATGTGCGGCATCGCCAGACGAGCGCTGCGCAGCTTGTAGTTGACATGGATCGCCGTCGCGTCGGTTTGAAAGCGGACCATCATCCCGGCGCTATCACGGCTGAGGTTCCAGACGTTGGCCGTGACCGACGACTCCGCCGCCGCTGGCAGGCGATCGAACCACCGCGCCCGCGGTTGATCCGGCAGGATCCGCCCCTCAACGCCCCACTGCGTGACGTCGTACCACGCCACACCACCGTCCACTGTGGCGCTGGCCGCCATCGCCGGATCGAGCACGGCGACATCCGCTGCTGGCTGAGCAACCGCGATGGCGGTGAACGGGAGCAAGGCCAAGTAGACCAATAGGTTCAGCGAGATTCGTCGGATCATCGATTTGCGCGGGGTTCAAAGGTGAGAAACATGCAGCGGCGGAGCCCGGTTGGTCCGCCGGACTCCAATCGTACTGCACTCACACTGCCCCTAACACTAGCGACACGAGCGGGATCATCGCGGCGGGATTCCACGGCATCGCCATTCTCCAAGCAACGGCGGACTGACATCACACCGGTGCGTCGAACTTGTATTTATGAACGCTGATGTTCCAGCAAGAAGTAGGGACCATTCTCGCTGACGCCGGTGTCGATCGTTCTCCAGCCGCGTGATTCATAGAACACTAATGCCGCTGTGTTGCTGGCCGCACACTTGAGGGTCCAAGGTTCGGGCAGCCAGTCGGCAAGCGATGCCAGCAGCGCGGTACCGACGCCCTGATGGTGAAAGCGGGGATCGACATACAGGTGATGAATGAACGACTGCGGCCGCCATACCGAAATGAAACCGCAGATCCCTACCGCCGGCCGCTCAGCAACCCAAACGTCTTCACCCTCGGAGGCTGCCGCAAAATTGGTCTCCGTTCGCGAATGCTCGGGCAGCCACTGAGCCGTACTGATGATGGTCGTGAAGATGCGGGCGACAGCGATCAAGTCGTCCTCAGTAGCCCGACGCACGAGAGTTGATGAACGGGTATGCAATCGCAACTCCTGGAAGACGCCATAATCTTGCCTCTGGCGAGCGCCTGCGGACCGCTGGCGTCGGCGTTATCGTACCTGAATGCTCGCCTGCCGTACCAGAGTCGAGGAAGCGACGGCGTGCTTTCCAAATGGCGAGGTTCTTTCGCAAGTTTCGTGGCTCATCACTTTGGACGTGAACGCTGAGCCTGTGGGTGGCACGTCCCTGAGGAACGAAGGGCGTGTTGCGGAGAGCTACAGGGAGCTTATGGAATGTCGCGCCGACTCAGGATTTGGCTCAGGAGACCACGCCCACCGCTGGAGGGTGCATGTCGGCTTTTGCAACCGCCCAGAATTCGGAGAATAGATCAATAGGAGAACTGCGGATTCCTGTGGTAAGCTGCGGAACGTAGGACTCGTGGGGTACCGTTTCTCGGCTAGGGAGG